>Ga0116227_10007507_pt1 | contig 21199 bp, 22 predicted proteins | sample S1TSphgellanicum_FD_89693 | JGI IMG/M metagenome (GOLD analysis project Ga0116227, IMG submission 89693) | Host-associated microbial communities from peat moss isolated from Minnesota, USA - S1T2_Fb - Sphagnum magellanicum MG | ecosystem: Host-associated > Plants > Peat moss > Unclassified...
AGAAAGATTTAGCCAAACCTGGCTACAAATCCAAACATGAAAGCACAAAGCGTTGGGGGTGGCTGGAGTGGCGTAGTCACGGGTTACCCACTAGTTATTTCATAATCTGAACCTTATTTTTTCAAGAAAATAATGCGTACTTTACCAGGATGCGTACTTAAACGGGTGCATACTTAGGCGGGAGGCTATTGTAATTATGAGTTAACCAATTAATAATGATTTAATTAGAAGTGAACTAACAATGAACTAAGGGATAACTATAAGTGAATTAAAAATTAACTGGAAGCTAACTGAAAGTTAATTAAAATTGTAATAAAATATAATTAAAAGTGAATTGAAACTAAATTAAAAGTTAGGTACAAGTTAATTACAAGTCATGGAAGAACATTTGTATGAATGAACTCCATAGTGTTGACATCTATGACATATTCCATGAGGTGCATGCCTTAAATTAAAAGTTCATTGTGCCTCTACAAATATGCCTTTAGAAGAACATTGGCTTTGATAGGTATGTTTTCTTGTATTAAATGTCCAAGGTTATTGTTAAATGTACATTGTATTAGGACTTGTTCATAGTTGACATTGGCATGTGTTAGAACATCTCCCAAGTTCATAATGCACATTTCATGATCTATCTTTTTGAAATATCACTTGCAATGCAAAATATGGAATTCCTTTTCATTTTTTTTGTATTATCAAACCCAAACATAATGCCATTTTGGTCAACAATTATAATCTCAATGGACTTATATTATAAGGGAAACACTCATAAGGCAACATTAGCTTCTTAAGGGCATCAAGGTTGAAGGTTAGATTAATCCACATGAAGAATAATGTTGTGCACCATTTGGACTTGAAGCGTGTCAACATGAGTATGTGTTTAGTGGCTTTCATGTTAAGAAAGGACATGTAGTTGAAACCCATTCTTACATTTAATAAAAAATTCATGCTTCCTTAAATAATTGTTTGGTCGAGGAAATCAATCCAATTTAAGATATGAAATCTGCATAACTTGTTTTCAAGAAATCTAACAATGACAATATGTTATGTGTTTTAAGCGATTTCATTTTTTACCACAAGTGTTTATAATACTTTGTTTTGAAATAGAAATGTGGTCAAAAGGAATAAACTTTTGCAATTTTTACATCAACCTTCAAACAACATTTCTACTAGTTGGGATTTGAATGGATGGATTTTACCAAGTCTTATTAGTCTTATATTTAAAGTTTTCAACAAATGTGATGTTTTTTGCATAGTTCCATCCTCATTCTAAGGTTAATTTTGCAAGATAACAATTAGCATTGGTGGGGGTGGTGGGACATTTAATGCACCTTGGAGATTTTTTTTATATGATTGATACACCATCTATAATAGGTTAGTAAAAATTCTTCTAAAGAAGATAAACACACTTAATACTAGGACCTAAGTCATTAAAAAATATTTTAAAAAAATCATAGACAAATTTTCTTGAAATAAGAAACTCTAACACATGTATTTTGATGATCAATGAAACTCTAATACGAGGACTCATCCAACAATGGGATCACTAAGTTAAGTGATTAAAAACTCCACTTGCTTATGGAACACTATGATAGAAATGTTAGACAATAAACAATGATTAAAATTAATTAATTTAACAATTGATCTCGAGGCTAACCATTTAAAAAACATGCATTGGCGTTCTCATCATTGCTACCCCTCTAGCATGAATCAATGCCATTCATATTTTGAAGAATGTAACCTTTAGGAATTATAATTAAGATGGCCATGGTGAGAAAATAAATGCATAGGGATTTGGATTTCATGTGATTTAACCATGAAATGGTATCCAAGTTTATGGGCAAGAATTTTAAATATATATTTTGCAATAATTTTTTTGACATAATGGAAAAGATTAGTCGTTTCATTTATTAAAGAAAATCATTATGGTTTTTGCCTTGGGCTTTACCCCAAGCATGGGATTCCAATTGAGAAAAAGTATGAAACCTTCAAAATATATTTATCAGAAGACAAAAATTCACATATGTATATGTTTAAGAATATGAAGCATCATAATTGTGATTTATAATTTATCCACATGCATCCTGTGGTAATAATTACATTAAAAGTTCAACATTTTATAATTGTGAGTGAACTTTTGAATGCAATTTTTCATTATAAAATTTGAACCACATTTATTGATTCAATTTGTCTATTGTTTTCCAATTATAGGATGCAACTGACACATAAGGACAAACGCCCACATGGTGTTCAATAGAAAATGGGCACATCACATTGGTTTTGATAACATTGTTTGTATTTTGATCTTGTCAACATTAAACACATGCATTTCAATTATTACATCAAATAAAACCTACATAATGGAACTTTCAATTAATCACAATTCAAAAACACCTTGCCTTGGGGTCCTTCAATTTGATAAAACATTTTGTCCTAGGGTTTTACCCTACATTGAACTACCTAGCCTTTTGCTGCCACCCACTTACATGGACATGAAAAGTGAATCCATGATTTAATGATTAGTAATTCACATTTCTTGGGTTGTTTTAGGTTTTAATTCTTAAGTCAAGGATGAGGGCTACTACTTAATCCCTAACCCTTTTGATTGCCATTAGATTATGGTGATCGAAACCTTTTCAGTCACCATCAGATTACGACAACCAAAATCAATGGCTATTTGACGATGTTGACAAAGTTCAATCACCATTAAATTGTCCATTTTGATTTTGGTTGTTGTTAATGGATCAAGACCCTTTTTGATTGCCATTTGGAAACCATTATATGACAATCGAAATTTTCTATTTGATGGCAACTTATTTCCCAAGGGGACTTGAAGCTATATGAGTTTTAAAATACAAGTTTTGGGTTCATTTTTTAACACCTCTTTACCCATTTGAGTTTTGTGTTTCTGGTTGCACACATACAACCATTGTGTGGAACCCTTGGTGAATTGAGGTGGTTAAATACTTGGTTAGGGATGGTTTTTTTCACAATTTGCGAATTTTTTAAAAACACATTAAACTTTGACCTTTCGAGATTCTAATCACTTATATCAATTAATGCTTGGAAAGCCTTTGAGTTTTTTAGGCATTCCAAATTTCAATGATGTCATCCAACCAATAATCAAAAGAATAACCATCCAAGGGACAATTTGAACATAATCCCCCAAACCTTTTATCCAACACCACATTTGGCAATCTTTTTCCGTAAACATTTGAACAACCTGTCACCAAAAGAGAGGAGAGAGAATTAGAGAGAGAGCTATGCAGAAACACAGAGACAACCAGACATGGTGAGCTTACAGACCCAAACCGGATCTGAGCTCCCTGATCTTCTGACCTGCACCACACTCCACTCTAATAATCTATAGAACTCATCAACACACAACACCTAATTTTTCAACAAAAAAAAGATTTGTTCAAAATAAAGATCAACACATCGGATCACAGGGAGCAGATCCCTGTGCCTTAAATCAGATTAACAAACCGAGGACTGTCTCATGTCCGATCTACAATGCACATCCTCTTGGTTGCAACAGGAACTTCCGGTGATGCCTTCGAGGTTAGATCCCTCCGTGTTCACTCGGTCCCTCGAGCCACTAGACCACATCCCTCCACTGCTTATATACACAACTCTCACTCTCCACATTTTGAAACCCAGCACCCAGAAACCTAGCAGCCACCCTCTGAGATCGCGGACGCAGACCAACAGTAGACCAAGCTCGCAACGAATCCTCTCACAATGACAGCCCCATCATGTCCACGCAACAAATCTGCAGGCACAGACCCCCTCCTACCTCTCATTCTCCACAAAATAACGTTCTGTTGACCACAACTCAGATGCAAACAAATCCCCACAGAAACACATTCCGCTAACAGATCTTCTCCCTCTCTTCTACTTGCCACACATCTAAGGTTCGGACCCCTTAGAGCTCTCATCATTCCTCGGCGCCACCTTCCATGCTAATTGCATCAAGGGATTACATAGCCGCTCAGCATGATACTGGCGCAGCAGAAGAAAATCAACAACAAGTTAAGCAGCTGCATGAAGAACAACCCCTCGCCAAAATCCCCCCCTCACCACTCAGAATACCACCCCTTCATCTGCAAGTCCTCCAAAATCCAAATCGCCCTCCTACCTCCATAATTCCAGCCGTTACTTGCTTGGCTTCCCGCTCAAGCATTCCCATGCACCGTTACAAGTTCAAGTCCCCAAATCCATAAAATGGCCGCCTTCATTAAGTCCGTTTTTCCGACGGGTTTAATTTCTCAAACCCTTAAACCAAAAAGATCAGATTTCCAAACTCAGTAGCCATAATCAGGTTTCTGTTCGGCCACCACATAACCAGTCATAAACCCACCTTCAATCATGCACAAATGATGGGCTATAAAAATGTCCAATGAGGAAAACATTTTGATGATGCAATCCCAAAAGCATTAAAGGCTTGAAATAATGACCTTACAACAAATTGTTATGAAATCTTTCAAGGAACACATAATGGCATACATAAATAACGTTCTTTTGAACAAACAAAAAACTTTTTTTGACAAGTATAAACATGTAATGGAGAATAAGTTTTTGGTGGAACTAGATGGTTCCCCGCAATATAATGAACTTCGAAATTTTAAAAGGTTTTCAAAGTGGTTTCAATGTAAGGTTTCAATGTAATTACAAATTTGTTGTAATGGTGTGAAGTCTTTTATTCACAAAAGGATAATGCACAATAGACCATAGAAGTGGTGAATTTGTGGGATGAAATTTCATGGAGGGCCAAATTCACAAAGAATTTTTCACAAAAAAAGTTGAGCCTAACACCATGGATGGAAAAAGGTGCTTGAAACCTTTTCACTAAAATTACAAGCTATGGTGTCCTATGGATTCCGAGCATGGCAAATGTGTTCCCTTTGTTGGGTGGAGATATTCAAGGTGGTTATGGTGTGGTGCATAAGATGTGAATCGAAAGGTTTAATCATATCCGAAACACCATTGTGTTGACAAGGAATACACCCAAAACATATGATAAATGGGAAACATGTAAGCAATGTTCAATGGAAGCTTTGGTCTACTTGTGTGAACATCTAAGTGTCATCAAATTCTTCACAATCCATGTAGAGACCATGAAAGTTTACACATTGTGATGGAATGGGGGAACTCTTTGAGAAATGTTGGATTAAAACATGAAATACTCCCCCATTATGGACAATCAATCCTTATTATAGCACAGGGGGCTAAATATGGAAAGTGAACACAACTTGTTGCCTATAAGCAAAATTGTGTGAAGTTAGCATGGGCATTCATAAACATTATGAATGTAATACACCATTTTAGAATTTTGCACAATGACTTGTCCAAAGACAACATTATGTTGCATTTTCCATTAGACAAACTAGATGTTGTGTACATAGTTGTTTGCAATTGGGGGAAAGTTGAGCACTTATAAGAGGTGATGCCATCAACGCAAGGAAAATGCATTGGTGGGTGGCCCCATAATTGTTTATTGTTTATAATGAATTGGAAACTACACATTCCCTTCGACCAATGGCCAAACAACATTAAACAATTTTGAGGTTTGAAGCATATTTGGTGGGCAAGTTGCCAATTGTCATATGGGGTGAAGTTTGGGATGCATAATAGTTGTGAACAATTCAACCAAGATGTCATTTGTGAGGTTGATCCATGACATGTATGAGTCAAATTTGGAGGCATGACAAATTGTTCAACACATCATGCACAAATCGATGGAACCTCCATACAATCGGACTCCACTTGATGAATGTTATTGAAGTCAATCATAAATAGTTTATAGTTGTTGCATATGAAATTTGGAATAATTTGCATGATCTTTAAAAACTGACATGTTTTGGACTTGTAGATTTTATAAATCCCAATGTTGTCAAAAAATCATGTTGTCATGTGTAATCATATTTAAATGTTGTGAATCTTCTTTACACATTTGAAATTTGTGGATTTATATTTTAGAATGATGAATATTTCTTGTAAATATAAAATACAATGATCATTTACACAAATATTGCCCATCCATCATCTATATTAATTTCTCAATTTTATGGGTGATTGAACTTTCCATTGACATTGTGTTTCAATAAACGCTTTCAGAATAATTGATAGACATCAAGTAATGAAAAATAATCAATAGAAATTCATTTGAAACAATATTTTTTAATGCAAATACAACCTATTCATTATTTAGACTTTTGTTTTGGTTTTCATTTCCTTTTTTTCAATTGTGAGGAGTTATATTGTACCCAAATTACATCATATCTTTTTTTTTGTTGAATATTTTTTGAAAATAAAAAAAAATCTTCTATTTTTTCCATCTTTTTGAACCAAAAACGAACTTAAAACAACCAAAAAAGTTGGGCAATAACATTTGGACACCATTGTTGCCAAAGGAGTTGTTGTGCGACAATTGATAATGTTGGTGATCGAAAAAAATGGTGAGTGAAAATGCTAATTAGCAACCGAAAATTCAATGCTGCAAAATGTGACAATTGATAGTTGCAATGAAAAATGTGATAATCAAATTGTTGTGATGACGAAAAATTTGGCAACTGAAACCTTGTAACAATGAAAGTTTATGGTGATAAAAAATTTGGTGACTAAAAACCTTGTGACAATAAAAAAATTTGATGACCAAAAATTTGATGAAGATAAAAAAAGAAAAAAAAGACAATTACTCTGTGTCGCCTTATTTCGCCTTATTTTAATTCGCATTAGTTATATTTTTAAAAAAGTCCAAATAAGGCGAATTAAAGTCGGGGGGTATAACAGCAACACGCCGTAGCAGTAGGTGAAAATTTTCCAAAAAGCGAATGTGACCGTTGGGGTGCCACCTGACCGAATGGATTCCAGGTTCGAATTCCTTCCACTGCAGCAAACTCTACCCCCCCTTCTCTCTTCTCTCTCCTTGCGTCCTGTTTCTCTCCTCACCATCGCTAAGCACTCCTCTCGGCTTTCGCACAAGAAAAAGCAAGAAGAAAGCAAGCAAGCAAGCAAGCAAGTAAGCAAGCGGACTGAATTGATGCTGTAGTAGTAGGAGAAAGAGAATCTTTGCACGCAGCAGCGGAAGAGGAAGAAGAAAAAAACCAGAAAAGTAACTGTTTCTGATCGCTTGTTATTTGTCGGATCAGTTGAGAGAACTGCCGTGTCGGGGAGTTTTGAACGTCGTTTGCAATGTGGAGGATTTGAGGATGCTGCTTCCAAATCAAGCGGTTGCTGGGGACTGACTGATTGACTCACAGATAGAGAGTGAAGAGGCTCACTTGTTGAGGAAGAAGAAGAAGAAGAAGAAGAAGGAGAAGAAGAAAAAGAAGCTGAAGAAGTAGAAGGAAGCTGGGGTTCGTTTTTGGAGGCTGTTTGAGCAGATGGAGGATGTTAAGGACTTTTGTCAGGTTGGTCACTGATGATGGCTCCGTATAGAAAAGAGTTTGAGCAATAAGTTTAAGCTGCGAGAGAGAGAGAGAGGCGGAAGGAGAAGGAAGATTATCTGTGAGTAATAGAATAGCAGCAGGTAGCCATGACTGTGGCGACAGAAAAGGCGGGGGGAGGTAACGGAGGAGGAGGAGGGCTTGCAATAGCAGCAGGTGCGAGGGCGAAGACTCGAGAAGAGAAAATTTATGTTACTGTACGAGTCAGACCTTTGAGTAATAAGGAACTAGCTCGTTCTGATACTTCAGACTGGGAATGCACAAACGATAACACGATATCTTCCAAGTTTCCAGTGCCGGAGCGGTCGCCATATCCTTCTTCCTACACTTTTGGTAAGGCCTTTCTGGCGCTTCTCTCTTTTTACCCTCCTACTGTTGGAGAATGCTATCTTTCTTTCTTTGTTGTAGGAAGTCACATGTGCGGCAACAGCTTTCCTATCTTATCGGTAGTCGAAGGATTTCCCCATGGCTTGCTTACTTGTTGATGTGCCGCTGCCCCGAGATCCAGATCGTGTTTTTGGACCTGATTGTCCCACTCAACGCGTGTATGAGGAAGGAGCCAAGGATGTTGCACTCTCGGTTCTCACTGGTCTCAACTGTAAGTGTATCGCTACCTCTCTGTCTGATCTTCCTTGGTCAGCTCGCTGCTCACTGCACACTACATGATGTCAGACAGCATTTTCTGTGTGACAGAAATTGCCTTGCATGGTAGCTAGACCCACAGAACGAGGACCAGAAAGCACTGACATGAAATGAGAATGCATGTAGCTACTATCTTTGCATATGGACAAACAAGCAGTGGAAAAACCTACACAATGCGAGGTGTCACAGAGAGTGCAATTTCTGACATCTATGAGTACATCCAGAAGGTATTATTGCACACCTCTCTTCTTATTTAGACTATCTCTTCCTCCCCCAAGATTGTGTTGTTCAGCAATCACACAGAGCTGGAAAGAGTTCTGTTTGCAAGCTCACAGTGCTCATTATGAGTAGAGCACTGATTTTTCCCCTGTACATGTCCAGAACCAGGACAGGAATTTTGTGCTCAAAGTTTCAGCACTGGAGATTTACAACGAGGTTGTGAAGGATTTGTTGACTTCAGATACAAACCCCCTTCGACTTCTTGATGACAAAGATGTAAGCTCTCTCTCTCTAATACTCTTGTTACAAACTTCTTTTCTAAAACCCTGTGAAAATATGTTAATGAAGCTTAATATTTGACTTGATTCAACATCTGGACTACACATGTAGCAAATTCTGGGCAAGCACTAAGGGACAGGGAATGCAATGCAGAGAGGAACAATTGTGGAGAAGTTGAAAGAAGAGGTTGTTCAAAACAGTGGTCACCTGCAAGAGATCATCAAGATATGTGAAGGTAAATATTGTCTCTGCATACCTCCATCATAAATAGCACTACTTGTAGTTGATGTCAGTAAGCTTTTGATGGATCATCATCAGACTGGGTTGCATGCTATTAAACTCTGTACCCCAGCATGCTTCATTTTGGTCTCTTGGATATTTTGCAGCTCATAGACAGGTTGGTGAGACGCACTTAAACGACATGTCTTCAAGGTCCCACCAGATCATTCGATTGGTGAGACCAATCCTCCTGTCAGAATCTCTCTGTTTGCCTTTGTTCATTAAAATCTCCAAGTAAGCAAGTTAGACCCAGCACAGATTTGGAAATGCTAAGAGATGCTGATATGATGTTCGAGCTGAATTTTTGGGTTGAATTGGATGGCATTATTATGTCTGCAGACAGTGGAGAGCCAACCTCAAGGACTAGTATCTGAGACTCCAGCTACTTCATTGGTTGCAAGTTTGGTGGGTCACTTCTTTCTTCACAGTTCACAATGGTGCATAAAACATTGAGCTGTAGTACTATCCAGACAGTGACCGAAACATAGATTTAGATCTATGCTCAAAATGTGCTGTTTGTTGCAGAATTTTGTGGATCTGGCAGGGAGTGAGAGAGCATCACAAACACATGCTGATGGGGCTAGGCTGAAGGAAGGAGCTCACATTAATCGCAGCCTTCTCACACTTAGCACATGTATTCGCAAACTCAGGTTTGAATCCTCAAATTCATTTAATGTACTTATGCTTGTGCTTGATGATGGCAGTTCATGCCTAGATCATGGGTTTGAAGCAACAGCAGTTCAAAGCATTATCAAGACTTATAATTTTGGAGCAATTGTTTGTGTGCAGTGCAGGAAGCAAGACAAAGGGTGGACACATCCCATACAGAGATTCAAAACTAACTCGAATCTTGCAGCACTCACTTGGGGGAAATGCAAGGACTGCCATTATTTGCACTATGAGTCCTGCTCATAGTCATGTTGAGCAATCCCGCAACACACTCTCTTTTGCTACCCGAGCCAAGGAGGTTACCAATACTGCTCACATTAACATGGTATGTTGAAGTGTCTGTAGTCCCATCTTGGAATGTTCAAATGCAATATGAGACTCATTTGAATTATCATTCATGGTATGAGAGTTACCAACAAAAGTCTTGCTGGCTACAGGTGGTATCAGATAAAGTGTTGGTGAAGCAGTTGCAGAAGGAGGTGGCGAGGCTTGAAGCTGAATTGAGGGTTCCTGAGGGCAACGAAGCTTGTTCATCAGATGCACTCCTGCATGCTAAAGACCTTCAAATCCAGCAGGTAGGATGGTTTTGCCGATGCTTGCACTCATGATCTAGAGCAAATGCTCTTACAAATGTCCTGTTACCCACCATCACATACTTCTATGTGTATACAGATGGAGGCTGAGCTGAAGGAGCTCCAGAAGCAGCGTGATGCTGCACAAGCTCGTCTTGATGAGGTCAGTAAGAAGCTGCAGGCTGAAGAGGAGAAGAAACATGCAGAGGAGATGGCTCAAATACAGGTACCATACAAAGTCCAAGGAACAGGAAGAAACAGTTGGGAGGGATAAATTCATGTTGACTATGTGTCTTGAAAGTTATGATCCATGAGGTTTCTTGTACCTTACCCTTTCTTTCTGGTTTGCAGATACATGGGACACCTGGAACCCAGACATGCCACACACATACTCCACTTTCAGCAAACCGCAGGAGATGGTCAGATACTGGTGACTATCTCATTAGAAAGATGGAGGATCAAAATCTGCAGATGCCCCTGACCATCCAACCGAAGGGAACATCACTCCGCCAATCTTCTGCTGCTTCCCTCATGCTAGTGCAGGAGATACGTAAGCTGGAGAATCTGCAGGATGAGTTGGGAGAGGATGCTAACCGTGCACTTGAAGCCCTACAGAAGGAAGTGGAGTGTTTACGAATGGCTCAGGCAGGGATGAATCATGATGCAGCTTCCACCATAAAAAAGCTCCAGGAAGAGATACAGACCATGCATTGTTTGCGTGTTAACAAGGGGGATGGGTCAACCAAGGATTCAGAGGATGCAGCTATGATTCGTGCATCCCTCAATATGAACCCAGTAATGCTACGAGAGGAGCTCTCGCGACTTGGACAGAAAGACAAGACTGATGCAGATGCTGCTATAGCAACCCTGGAGGAGCAACTTGACAGTGTGCAGAAGTCTCTTGACAAGATGGTTCTTGACAACCATGTAAGTCACTCTTGTAGCATCTGCTTCTAATCATAGTGGACATTTGTAAAAGCATGCATTGCTCCATTTATGTATCTGAATATTGGGTGTTTTACAACAGGGTGTGGACTCACCTAAGACCCCCATAAGGAGGAAGAAAGGTGTCCCATTGACCCCTCCGAGCAGCAATAGCAGGCAGTGTCCACTAGCTGACACTCGCTCCCCAGCAGGAGCCCGGAGAAGCTTAAGGTATGAGAACAATGAGAATACACCTCCACGAGTACTTCGAGAGAGCATCCCTTCAGCCCATGGTGGAGAGAATGTATCTCCTCATGTGAATGGACCCCAGAAAAGTGCAGCTTCACCAGCAAAATCTGGTGAGATTTCTTCAAGCCAGTGCTCTAAGGAGAGTCCTGGAGGAGCACACAAACGGTCAAATTCAGTAGACATCCGGAAGATGCAAAATATGTTCAAGACAGCTGCTGAGGAGAACATCAAGAGTATTCGTGCCTATGTCACAGAGCTCAAGGAGAGAGTGGCTAAGCTTCAATATCAGAAGCAGCTCCTTGTCTGCCAGGTACTGAAGTTGATATCTCCAGTGAAGCTGCCATTTGCAACCCGTAACTTGATAAGCAGCATCTAATTTCTTTATCGATCAAGTTTTCAAATGGTATTTAATATGTTTGGATTGTTGTGAACAGGTCCTGGAGCTGGAAGCAAATGACAGGGTAAATGATGAAAGTGAGGTAGGGGAAGATCCTGGTGTGAATGATTTAGTATTGCATCCTGGACAGTCCCCAGCCTGTTGGAAGACTCGATTTGAGCAGCAAAGAGCACATATTCTGGAGCTCTGGGACATATGCAATGTGTCTATTGTTCACAGGACACAATTCTTCCTTCTTTTCAAGGGAGATCTTGCTGATGCAATTTATATGGAAGTGGAACTTCGACGCTTGACATGGCTGCAGAAGCACTTGACCCCTGATTCACAATGTCCTCAAAACCATGCTAATGCTCCAGAGGAACACTTATTACCTGCTAGCCCTCTCACCACCAGGTATTCTTCTTCATCATGCCCATCATTCTGGATTTTTTTAGCAATGTCATCTGTTATGGTATTTATACTAGGTATAGTTCATGATATCTCTGAGGCTAATTGAAGCACCATCACTGTGATCTGCAGCTCTCGGAGTTTGAAACGAGAGCGGGAGCTTCTGGCAAGGCGGATGAGGGGACAGGTGACTGAAGAGGAGAGGGAGGAGCTATACATAAGATGGGGTGTACCAGTTGATTCGAAGCAGAGGAAGCTGCAGCTGATGCACAAAGTGTGGACAGATCCCCACAACCTCTCACACATTCAAGCCAGTGCTGCTGTAGTGGCAAAAATAGTGGGCATTCTCAACCCTGGTTGTGCATCCAAAGAGATGTTTGCACTCAATTTTGCTCCTCCAGGGAACTCAGAGAGGCCTTTCATGTTTGGCTGGAATGGGCTTTCTGCTCTTCTCAATTTCTAGAAACTCACCACAGCAGCTTCTTTACTTGGAAACCACCACCACTATACCCCCACCACCAACAACAGTTCCATGACAAGAGAGGGTCATCAATGCAACCCTCAACTGGATCACCCCAAGCCTTGCCCCTCCCTCTCTCCTTCCAAAGATTTCGCAGTTCTCATTTCCTATAGAACTCAAGACTTGCTCAAAGGGGAAGACAGAAGACCTTAGTGAAAAACAGCAGGAACCAATGCTGCTGCTTCTTAGTTAGGGGATTTCAAAGAAAAGATAAACCAGGTATGTTGTTCTTTGTATGACTAGTTTCTGTGAAATGAGTTTGTGTCATTTTATTTTTCTATGGATATATATTCTTATTGCCTCTTGTTCTGTGCGATTCTTGTATTCCTTGAAATTTCAAAATGCAGACATTTTTTTCTCTCTTCTTCCATCCTATGCTCTCTCAACTTTCACTGCAAACGGAATATAGCCAATCACTCTTGTTTCAAGCTCTCAGAGTTGAAAATTGTATGACATTTAAATGAGAGCTGCAATGCAAGAAAATGTTACCACAAAATTTTACTTAGAGTTTGAGACAAGAGACATGCTACGAATTTGTTAACATAAGTTTCTCCCATCAATCTACTTGGCATGTTACGGACAGGCTTCAACAATTCCATGAAACCATTTTGGCGCTTCCTTCTATGAGCTTTTAATATTCAATAGTGAAAATTGTGATTCGGAGCTTACAGGTTTGTTACATGGATATACTCTTTACAGGACATCCTCTGGCACAAGAAATGCACTAAGCCTATTGATTCCACAGTGAAATTGACAAAGGTAGTAATAATGTGATGAGCAAATTTCTTACAGTTTTAGCAAGTACTGTATTGTCAAAGATTTTCAATTCAAGAAAAACCATCAAATCCTCAATGAGATCTAGTTTACTTCTTGTGATGTTTAGAGTGTAGAGGCACTATTCAGAATAGGACTATGTCAGATCCCTTTAGGGTTTTGAAGTCTTTGTGATATACCAGCAAAACCCAACGTTGAATAAAAATCCTGATTGTTCTTATTCATATATGATTAAATTTCATGTTATGTCTTTTCTATTTGGGCCCATGCTAAAATCATTGCAAAGTTCACTTCATATTTGTGGCCATCAACAGATCAAAACGCAAACTTCACAACCATTTATTGTTGAAGCACAAATGGTGAAAGATTTAATTTAATTGCCCACAAATCCTAATGGCCAATTAAAGGGATTTTCAAGGTTCCAATTGACCCTTACTATTGGAAACTAATAATGTGAACTAGGATTAGGTGTTACACTTTAAGTTTTATGTCAGATAAAAATTTAGTTGTAAAATATATGTCAATTGTCATCAAAAATTTGTCTGCACAATTATTGAGGTTGCCCAAGAACATTTGAGCCAAGACTAAATTTTTGGACCCCTGGCAGAAAACACAAGATGTGGGTGATGGTTCTTTGTTGGCTCTGCCTTGAGTGAAGAGAACTTTGCATCAGTACAGGATTTGTCAGGTAACATTTTGGATTGAACTTGGAACCTACCTGTACTCTCTAGGCAGCATTTTTTTATTCAGATACATTTTGCAGTCAAATCACCTTAAAATGCGTACATTGTTTCAACGTTTCTCAAAAACTTGCTTGATTGAACCTCTCATAAAGGGTAGAGCAATTCTGTGATGAGCTGCTTTTGAATCTTCAAAACAATGGACGATAATAAATAGTAGGACCAAAATTAATAAGCTTTGCAACTTCTGCAATACTCAGATGTGGTTGCTTGAAGAATTCAAGCACTTCACATTGTTGAACATCAATGGCAGGCATGCTCAAATCAATAACAAGATGCAGAATTATTAGATGAAGAATGGAGATCTTAGTTTGTGCGTGAGGGAGGGGCTTTGAAAGAAAGCCCTGGTTTTGTATAGATGCATGCTGGAAGCAAAAAAGAATCAACCACTTGTCAAGAGCTTTGGTGACATTAACTCCAGAAAGACAAGAAATGCATATCAAATGCCCATCCTCATCTAGACTTCAAAAAACAACCATTTGGAGACTGCCAAAAGAGAGAGATAGGAACAACTCTCAGACTGAAGAGAGTTCTTGTAACATTCCCATTTCCCTCTCATCCCTCTTCCAGGTTTGAACTCACTAGAAGAAGATCCTAGTGTGCTCCACCCCAGGCTGCAGACGACTTTGCCACCAGCCTCTGCAACTTTTCTGTTAGCCATTTGGGCAATATTCCCTGAAGGATACAAGGTAGTAGATGCTGAACTGGGTAGCTTACAGATTGCTGAGAAAGGATCATTTCTTTTTCTTCTCTTCATCAAATAGCTGGTTACTGAGCCAATCAAAGGGTTGGATGAGCCAGATGGCACCCATGAAAGCGGTCATGCCCCACAGGCCCCAAGCATACATGTCTGTGTTTTGTGGCTTCAGGCCCTTGGGTATTACGTTGAAAGCCGAATCCAACTTCGGATTTTTCACCATTTTGCAAGTAGAGAATTCAAACTTGTAAGAAAGGAAAGGTCGGACCTGCTAGCAGCACCGTCGAGATCTTTCAACACTGCGCTTGTGGCATCAGCATTGCTTGTGTCTCTTTTCGGTCAGATCAAACGACGAGCGAGCAGCATACCGCTTGGTGGTGGAACTTCCAAAGTAGCCTGCACAGTTTTCTCTGAAACGAGGGCGTCAGGTGTTACAATTGTAGAACTCGAGACTTTGATAGTCTTTCCCAAGAAGTTGAAGAAAAAAGTTCAAGAAACCGTCCATCACAAGAATAATGCTTGAACCAATAATCTGACAAACCCTGCTCTCACATTGCTAGCTTCACGATGAATATGAAAGCTCGAAAACACTGAAATTTTTTGCAATTTGCAATACATCTTCAGAGGTTTCGACATCGAAAACCTGACGAGTAGACGGACAAAAGCAATCGGAAACCTCCTTAACAAAACGGTATACAAGCAAAAGCTCTTCAAGCTGTCAATTGAGCAGAAAACGCGGGAAATGCAAGCCAATCTTTGACGTAAAGCCCAAGCTCCTAACCTGCTTTGTATATTGCAGGTTGCACAATACATCAGCCTTCGTCAAACCTTCACAAATCGACGATCTGCAACCGTCTTCAGAGATCCAGAGATTCAAGAAACCGCGAGGACCAAAAGCGCAACTGAAAGAAGAAAGTATCAACAGAAATTGATCTAGGAAGAAAATAAAGAAAACCGCACCGCCGTAGAAGCACACATCATAACAACAACAGGACCCTTCCCCCCCCCGTCACCAAAGAATCATTGCCCAAAACCCGCAAATAATGGCCTTAACTTTCTTGCGGATGACTTTATGGTTCTTGAAAATCCGGTAATAAAAAAGGATTGAGTGGAGAGCTCCAAGAGGCTTGTAAGAATCAGAACAATCAGAAGAAGACGAAGAAGAGAAGCTGTAAAACGTGAGGAAATACAGCACTATATGAGCGTTGTTATCAAGCTCGAGGAGAGACCTACAAAGATAAGCACAAGAACAACAAGAAGGAGCACACAAGAAGAGAAGGCTGCAAAAACATGAGCAAATGCACTCGAGTCAAAAGTTTGTTGAGAATGGCAACAACGGAATGCAAGCTCGAGAGTTGCAGTCACCAAGTTAACCAGTTAAGTGGTAACCGGTGTTGGGTGGTTTCTTTTGAAATATTTGAAAGAACCTCCGGTTCCGGTTCTTTCAAATACGTCAGAATCAGAGACCCCTCGTTTCCGGTTCTTTGAAGGAAATGGGAGAATCGCTGGTTTCGGTTCTTTAAAAGAAAAAACCACAAAGAAATCAAAGAACCGTTGGTTTCCAATATTTTCAAAAACCTTACAGAACCAGAAGGCTTCATGCAAGGACCGGTAAAGAACCGAAGGTTCTCTTTTGTGTTCTTTGACATTTCAATGTGATTTGAGAACCGTATTTTCAAAAAACCTTAAAGAACCAACAAGCTCCATGCAAGGACTGGTAAAGAACCGACGGTTCTCTTTCCGGTTCTTACAGTCCAGTTCAGGGTAACCCAGACTGGAATCGGTTGTTAACTGTTGGTTTACCACCGTTTGATTTTGTACCTTCTTGACCAAATGTATCATTTTTTTACCTGGGTAGAAATGAAATTTTTTTTAGTGAATGTCTTTAACCACCATTGAACTTTCTTCCATGAAGGTGGGCCTCTTCTTCATGTTAACAACGTTTCTTTCTACTACCATCATTTGTCATGCTCCCTTTGATTGCTTGTGGAACATCTCAAGCATCTACATAGGGCGTTCGGTTTTTTAAGGCATTTTGGTGATGTTTACAATCCTTTCTTTTGAGCTTTGTGAGGTGTTTGGACATGAATGTTGTGTGATTTGCAATTTCTACAAAGAGAAAGAAGAATGCATAGTGGGATTTGTAAATGTTCCTTCACTTCTTCCAAATGTTTCTTGGTATTTTGATTGGAGCTTGCTGACATGTGCATAGCAAAGCAACTATCTTTGTGTGTTTCCCTTAGTGTGCATGTGTTTCCCTCCATGCCTGATGTTCTACATGTGTGTTTATAAGTTTATCTGATTGTTCTACTTGATATCTCCTCCTCTACCTTCTCCAATAGTTCATGGTTTTTTAACTTCCACAAATCTAAAAAATCCCAATTTAGAAGTTTTACAACTTTTCATTTTTGTTTTTTTGCAGGAGATTTTTGCATCACTCACCACATACATTTCCCAAGTTTTTTCATCTCCCCATCTAGATATGTATATATTAGGTTTTTCATGTTTTAAAAACAATGTGAATTGTATGAAAGGCTTGAGGTTCAAGTATTAAGAATGGCAAACATCATAGTGCCCATGCTATAGCACTTGGATGTTTATTAGTGATGATATGAACTCACCTATTCATGACCTTTGAACATCCATTGTAATTGGAAAACTTGGCAAATATGGTTGTAGATTCACAAAGTCCTTTGTTTTTGCCTTGGAATTTCTAAAGTTTTGTGTTTCAAGTATCATAGAGGTCGCTTGAAGGGAAGGTAGATGTATGAGGGCTACATTTAGGGGATATTGATAGGTTTCGTTCAAACATCAACATGTTCTAAATGGAACACTTTGTCAATTATGGTTCATGTTTCAAGCTTTGTGTGTTCATGTCAACAATGCATGTTTATGTTGCCTTCAACATGTTATGAATGTCAAATAAAGTTATGCATTTGTCATTTTTTAATAATGTGCTTAGTTTCGAAGTCTCCAACTTCAAGTATTTAGTAAATGTTGACATTACAATACCCCCCCCCCTCGGGCATTTCCGTGTAACTGGGTAATGTTCAAAATATGGTTCAAGTTTAAGGCTTCGTGCGTTTATGTTGCATGTTTTTCATGTTTCTGTTGGGTTCAACATATTATGCATGTCATGTCCATTACATATATTTGCCATGTTCCTAAATAATGTACCTTGTTTCGAAGGCTTAGTTTCAAGTATGTAGTATAATGACATTACAGTGCCACCCCTAGGGCACTTCGATGTTTTTAAGTAATGTTGGGGGGTTATTTAAATGTTGTTTTCAAACATCCAAGTGTTCAAAATGGGACACTTTGGAACAAATGACCATTAGGTTTCAAGCATCCTTCCTATGTTCCATTTTTCGAATGAGTTATGCATGTTACACAATATAATTCAACTTCAGCATCCATGTTCTAGAAATAATGTATCTTGATTCAAAGGCTTCAACTTCAAGTATCGAGTTTGATAACATCACAATGCTCCTTTAGGGCACCTTGCTCTTCTTAAGTATGATTTTGTCTTTTTATTTCCATTCCATCCAAGTGTTTTTGCATCTTAGATGTTTCTGCATGTATACCTTGTTTCAAAGCCAATTGATAATGTTTTGGTGAAGTCTCATTGTGCATGTTCTATGCATCATGAACCATACAACTTTTGTCCAAAATTCAAACTTTAAGTAAAAAGTAGTAGAACATATTAGTAGTCCCCACTAGGGTACATTGATATTGGAGGGAAATTGGCCTACGTACCCATATAGTGCACTCCAATATCGATCAATTCCAAATTTGGTTTGAGGCTTCAATGTTGGATCCTTCAATGAATGATGAAGAAAAAAAACTACAAATAACCCAAAGAAACACATGTAAACACACAAAAATAAAACATATGGAGATGCAATATTGAAAGAGATTGACCAAAACCATCCAAGAAACATAGAAACCAACATTTAATCTCGAATTGCTTTACAAGTGCCAATTATCTATTTAATGTTGCAAAATATGGAATGTGGTGACACATATACTTATAACCAGAACTTTTCATGTTTCGAAAGTTATGTTCTTAAAATTAAAACTAGTTTTGTGAAGTTTCTCAAAATGTGTTTTTCCGTACATGTATTTGAAAAGTTCACAAGTTAAATGGTTTGATTTAACTTTAGCATGTTTCGATAGTTGTTGATTTCATATGGTATTTTAGAATCACATTCTAATGAAAGGTTTCAAGTTTTTTCCTACAATATTGGTTCCTTGAATTTTGTGTTCAAGTTTTAGTTGTCTTTTTTTATTTTCTTAATTTTAAGGTAGTTATAGCGTAACAATATGTACATTAGTGCAACATGTCCAACAAAGGAACCAAAATATGTCCAACACGCAATATACAAAACATGTGCAGAGTGGAAGGTGGTTTTTTTATACCCTCTTACATATGTTCTATTGGGATCTACTTGAAACATGACAAATACTGTAAAAAAAATATAAACTCTTGTTGTGGTAGTGTTCCCATCATCCACAAGGATTTCGACATTAACATTTGAAAACATTAACAAGAACATTAGAAATATGACATATTATGAAATGTACATTAAACAACGATAATATAATTTAAAAACATCTTAGTTCTAGAAGCAAATACGAATAGTAGTAGAAATTTACTTTCATAAAGAAACACACTCTGAAAGAAGATACATTATAATGTTCACGAGACTTCATGCAAGAAACTTAACCCAAGAAACATTATTATACATGTGTACTAGTGTAGAAATTAAAAGGCTCACACTAAAAAGACCAACAACTTGCTAAAAATGTCACCACATTCATAACCTTTTCGATAGCTCTTAGAACATATGTCGATTTAACAGAAATTTGCAAATCTTGTAAACAACCTCTGGTGGGTTGTACAACCAAAAGTTTCATATGCAAATTTATCACCTCTAAACAAAAGCTTTGTTCTAGCAAAACTTAGGGTTTGAAAAATCTATCTTCATTTCCAAAACATTAGTGGATTCCTACAAGTTGAGAAATTCCACATTATATTGTATTATTAACGATGATACTTCAAGCTCAAAAACATGGTCCATTTGCAAAACAAGATGTTTTAATTGCAATGCAAAATCCAAATTCCCATGAGGATGTTCTTGGTGCACCTCTGAAACATGGTCTATATCATGTTTATCTTTTGCCTTCAATACATGTTCTTAATCGATCTTTGAAACATGAGTTGTATCACGTTTTAGTTTCCCATCCAATCTTCTATTTTTATGTTTTAAACATGATTTTTTCCCTCTGGAAAACAATCCTCCTACAAATGTTGTTGTTTGACCTCCAAAACATAGTTTGCAGAGTCCGAAACTTGGCGTTCTTCAATCAGAATATGGTCTTGAACATCTAAAACATGGTCCTCTTGGCTGGGAGTATTGTTCACTTGTTGAGGGCGTTACACTAGCTCCAATATTTCAGTTAAATTGCCCTAAAATGTTCAAATGGTCTCATCATGATGTTGAGTTTAATCCTTTTGTTACCTTTGCTCCATCAAATCAACTCTATCAATCCGATCAATATTTGGATGGCGTGCTTGAATTACCCAAGGTCCTTGTGGGAAACTGAATGGATCTAGCAAGGCTACCAACTTTGATGCACCTTCTAGTGTTAACTAAGCTGGAAATAAGGATGCACACCTTACTTTTACAACTTTGTCAAGAGCGAGCAATGCCACATGTGAGAAAATGTGTGAAGCATTTGTATCCGGAAGCACACCCCAACGAACATTTACCCAACCCATTTCTATGTCCTCTTGATGATTAAGATATCTCTAGATTGTTCAAAATGAACATTGACCTTGTTCTTGATTTGTTACCTCCCAAATGTTTTGGAAAATCACAACATCTTCATGCACCATGTCTTCTATGGCCCTTATTTGGACTGAAGCAAACAAAAGTGACATCTCGGATAGGCTATCTAATGCTAACAAAAACCTTTCGTAGGTTGTTTCTATTTTCTTGTAGTTATTTCCTTGTTGACTTTTTGTACCACCAAATAGGAGGTGCTTAACTTGTTTCAAAATATCCATAATTTTGCGCCAACCATGACAATATTCTCCTTTGCTAAGCTTATTAATGGAATCCTAATTAGCTCCTTGAAGTGGGAAGGCACCAGAGTCCTGCAATGGGTACCCATACCCATGGGTACCCAATACCCACCCATACCCATGGGTAAATGGGTGGGTAATGGGTATGGGCTTGGATGCATGGGTGGGTATGAGGGACCCGGGCTTTACAACGACTGAGTTAGCAGATTATAGGGCGACTCGTCGTATAGTAGTCAGCAGTGATAGCTCTCGGATTGCGCCACGTTAATAGCTATTAATAGCTCATCAGCACAGTGCTGTGCTGTGGTGATGAAC
>Ga0116227_10007508_pt1 | contig 21198 bp, 17 predicted proteins | sample S1TSphgellanicum_FD_89693 | JGI IMG/M metagenome (GOLD analysis project Ga0116227, IMG submission 89693) | Host-associated microbial communities from peat moss isolated from Minnesota, USA - S1T2_Fb - Sphagnum magellanicum MG | ecosystem: Host-associated > Plants > Peat moss > Unclassified...
CTTTTACAAGTAAAACAACCGCCTCATCCCCTAATTGGGTTTTCCCCTTAGCGGGCAAATTCAAACTTCAAACCAGCAAGAGTTACAATAGGAAATTCGTTTCCTTAAGTTGCCTTTCAAAAAGTGAACTCACAATTTACAGGAACAACACTAGGTGAATATTCCTCAAAAGGTAGGACCAAATGAAAACTGCATCGTTCCTTAGTCTCGCTTCCTTAATAGAGGCAGATGCCAGAGCTAACAGAAAGGAATCATGAGGACAAAGAAAAGATCAGCTGATGATCCACTTCAAAAACAGTTGGCTCACAAAGCCTGTAATCAAGCCTTACGCCATCACTAGCTTACTAATTCCAGCTCCTCATCAGCATGCACCGATCAGTCGAAACTGTCTTATTTCAACGGTTTATGGTGCTCCTCTGTTCCAGTCGAGTTCACATGAGATCAGCCTTGTTTTTCTCGATCACGTCGTAATGATCAATTTCCATGATCCTCGATTAACACTTCGTCTGTTCATAGAAAACACTACTACAGATCAATAACATAATTTCATAATTCGAACAAGTACACAGAATCACCATATCTGATCACTAGTACGATACTACAACGTACAAGCGAGCATCCATTCCACAAGCTGCATGATCAATATTTTTATTGACTTACTTGTTTTCAGTTCATTCTATGAACAAACGCCTCGTCCCATAATGGTTCGGTCCCTTTAAATGACATCCATAAGAATTATAAATATTCAACATGATAAATTGGAAACACATGGTGGTTAGCATGGTGGAGCCCAATTAGTGGATCCTTAAGTTATGTCGGAAATGTTTCTATAGTGGACTCTATAATGTAGGAATACCAAACTTTGCAGGCCCTGTTTCTGGGTACATCACAATGTCTCTCCCTGAAGAGCAGAGCCAATAAATTCAGAAATATAAAATACCACCAGCTGGTCATCGGATATAACAAAAAATAAGCAGCTTGCAAGAACGTTGTCGAGACATCTAAAGTTCATATTTCTAATATCAAAGTAAGTGTAAACACGTGTTATAATTAACTAGATGTGGGAAGAGAGAGATCATCAAAGTTGTATTAGAATTAGTAATTAGCAAATTTATAATATTGCAGGTTCCGGCCTCGAGCGCGCTTAACAGATTGATTAACACAATGATCTGATTAGCTACTACTCTAGAAATCAAGCTGGGGAAGAATATATTGGGTGTGCAATGTGAACCAGTATTGGAGGATGTTTTTAGTAGTTAGAACAACTATTATTTTTCGTATATAAATGAATATAGGTTCATTTTGTTAAGCTAATCCAAAAGGTTAGAATTAATTTCTATAAGAAAATTTTGAGGTCTTTAATAAAAAAACTTTTAGCCATTTTGTTTTGAAATGGTTGTGTTTGGCAGCAGGATACCAAGAAGTCTTGACCTTGCCCACCATCAAATTTAGTCTAAGGTAATGGACCTTTCATTGGGTTGCAATGTAGCCCAAATAAAACAGTTGGTTCCCAAGGTGCCCCCAATAATGGGCCTCCATGGGGCCAAGGAGGCTTCCAACCATGGATACAAGGGGGGGGAGGGGGGTAGATGTGGGTATCACAAAGTAATGGCCCCATACAAAATTGGGGCCAATGGGGTCCACAATGGGCCAACCAATTTGTTGGAGGCCCCATAAGTGCAATAGGCCTCCATAGCAGACTTGGAATTCCAGTTTTGGACAATTGGGGCCTAGGCTATCCCAATGGAACTTAGGAATGCCATTTCAAATACCTGATCAACTCCAACCCCAAATGTCAAAAGGGGTTGGCATGCCTACCATTTTGCCTCCAGCTCCTGATGTTTCAGTGGCTACCGTGCCTCCACTCATGCCTACCATGAATTTAACAGCAGATTCACCAGCAACTATGTTGAATCGCCTTCCTTAATCAAAGAACCATGCCAATAAACGGCCCCAAAAAAAAACATTAGAGGAGGAGATGTAGCAAAGAGTTGTAAATGAATTGAAACCACATGTTGTAGAGGTGAACAACAAAGGCAAAATAAATGGTGCTTGTGTAGGTAAGAATGTATGGGATGACATGTTGAAATCGACAATAACTTGTTGTTTGGATGTGTCCATTCTGCATGTAAGGGAGCAGAAGCAAAGGGACATGGAGACATTATGGGCCGAAATAGATGGCCTTTTTGAGTATGGGAAAAACCCATTATGTAAAAGGGGTTTTGAAGACTCTGTTTGCTGGTTTTTGAAGGGAGAAAGGTTTTGCTTAAAAAATTTATTCACCAAACAAGGACAACGAATTTGCCCATTGGGTATAGAGCCACCCCAATGGGAGCATCTTATGAAATACTTGATAGATGAGAAGACCATTGTAAAAGCATTGACTATATTTAATGCGCAAGGGAATAAAAAAAATCCCTCAAAGTATGGTAGAGGTGGTAAAGCTGGTGCTGAGGCTGCAATGGTAAGGTCATTTTCGTCATGATCTAATTGAACTTAGTTTCTTTTTGGAAGTCAATTTGGGTTGCCTTAGCTTGTTGATCAAAAATCAAGATGATGGGTGGGTGTGGAGTGCGTAGAAGAAAAAAAGAACATGGAACCCTTTTGTTACAGAATTTGTAGCTGTTGGTTTCAAGTCTAAACAAACTCTTGGGAAGACAATTAACAAGCCTTTATCATTCCAACCTTTATTTTGTGTTCTTTGAACTATTAGAAATGTCTGCATTTAACTATTCAATCTTTAGCATTTTAAGACAATTTACTACAATTTTAGAATGAATCATCCATTTTAATTGTTAGTTATTGGTTTGAGTTTACTGCTTGGGGTTTCTTTGAGGGGATAAAATCTATTAGGTTTAGATGAAGAAGTATTCAGTTATATGGATCACACTAGCTAGGGGTTTTTGTTTTGGTGTAGGGAGGTACCACATTGTCTTAATCTGGAATCACCAATATTGAGTCAAAATTGCTAGAGATTACTGGCCAAATGGTAGAAGTGCTAGAAATTTGCTATGAGAATGCAAGATCGATTCAGTCCCTTAATTCAACAATTTTAGAATTCATGTGACAAATGTAGACAATTAGTGTGGGCATGGGTAGTCCATAGTTGAAGGGACATCAAGCTGGAGAGGGGTTGATCGTAGCCCAATTGGTTGAAAAGAGAAAATTGCCCAGCCAGATAAATAAAACCTTAGAATTAGAATTTGATGTTAGCTTGTGACTTGAAGGGGGAATTAGATCAAGCGAGCAAGTTTTTATAAAAACACTTGATGTGGGGGCATAAAGATGGTAAAGTATGTCAGTCAATTACATTTGCTACTTTTTTGGAAAGTATCCATAAGGTATGCTTTAATATATTGAATTCATGAATATTATTTAAGTCAATGATCAACAATTAGAAGTTCTTTATTCGTTGTATAACATTGAAGAACCACATGTTTTAATATGCATTTAAGTACATTTTTTGAAATGCAAGTATTGAAAAATATGTGTCACAATTTTGCAAAATAGAGTTACAAGTACATGAAAGTAATACATCAATTATAATTATTATATTTTCAAGTTGATAAAGCCTTAATGTGTATGAATATAATTTCAACTTTTCATATTATGGTCATAATCTATCAAAGTGTTAATGTAAAAGTATGTTGGAAAATTTAAACAACCAACCAATTTAGAACATACTTTTCATCCATTTTTTCCATATAGAATTTTTCAAACTTTATGTTCAACTTTACAATAAACTCAATAAAGAGCTCTATGATTTCAAAATGCAATTTAAATAAATTTTTAATATCTCTTTGAATGTGAATGTTGAAAAGAGACTATTTTTGCAATTAAATTTTCAAAGGACTACTTTCTTCATATACTTTATCATGCTTAGACTTGTGGGGAATGCCAAAGTAGGTGTTTCACATGAATTTGTTGTTGATGTGGCCCTTGTTTACAAACCGAAATCTATTACTTGGTGAATATTTTCATTACCTAATAATGTTGCAAATTTGGATTAAAGGTGATATGAATGCGACTTGGGTATTGTTTGCACATGTAAACATTTGGAGATGGAAAGACCATATAAGACATACAATGGTCAAAATGGATGTGTACATTTATATGCAAGGTAAAGTTTTTTATTCACGTGTATTGCATAGATGATTGAAAGGGTGGCCAGTGTTTCAAGTCAAGTAGGCAATGTAAGTTGCACTTGAAAGCTTTTAATTTTAGATACTATTGATGAATTTGTTGAATACTAAAAGTTGATTATGTTTCCTATCCAATGCCAAAAATTAGTTTTTTTTTTGTTGCCATAGATTTTATAATTTGTTAGTTTTCTGACAATTACCACATGTTGCTGGAAGTTTATGGTTTAACAGTGTACTTATAAGACATTGTGTATGCATATAGGCCCTACATGTGGTACTACAGTGTTGTCCAAGGTATGTGCAAATTAGATGGTATATTGTGGTTTTCTTTAAACGGACTTGTTTAGGCCCCTAGTTGTTGATTTATAAGGAAATTAAGGAATTGAAATAACCTAAAGTTTTTTATGAACCATTCATGTAGGTGAGTGGGGTGGATGGCCAATCACCAAATCAACAACTTATGTGTTCCAATCTTTAAAACTTATTAGATTTTAAGCATGGATCAATTTAAATGTGTGTTGAATTAGTTGTTCAATGTGGCAGATCAAACTTTATTATGTTGATTGTGATCCACTTGGCAAGTTTAGGAAGTTTCAATAGGTGCCCCAATTCACATAAAGCAAACCACAATCCAAGATATGCATGGGGTTATTAGGTGCATATTTGGTTATGTTGTAGCAAGAGATATCATATATTGTTTTTCTTCTCAATTGCATGCTTTCAATTTAAGTGCATATGTATGGTGAGTTCAATTATTGAACTATAAGTATGTTTTACATTGTTGTACAATTGATTGGCTCTTACATGGGTGGTGCAGGCCAAAAATTTGAAGAAACCAATTAGAGGAAAACCTCTAGCTCTTATATCTCAAACCAATAAAGTTGCATTACCACCAATAACAACAAATGTCGGTGATACACAAAAGGTGACCTACTTTATCTTCAAACTTTCTATGGTATGTTTTTTTTTTTCCTTTCATATCCATAAAATAGACAAAATGTTTATATATGATGTATCCATGTATATTAATATTGAATTTTCTAATTCCAAATTTTGTAGTTTTGTATAGGTGACTCGGTGTTCCTAATGAGCAAAAGGCAAATTGCAGGTAGCAGCATAGTGTCTGGAGTACCAAAGAAAGACATGTTTCATGGGGATTAAATAAAGGTGGCCGTATATAAGGTGACAATTTGAAAAAAAATTATTGCCAAATACTCCTTTACCTTTTCCTAATCATCATGATGACCCACCACAATTGTTTTTAGCACAAGTGAAAAACCAATTTGCATTGTGGGGGGCTATGAACATGCACAAAACTAAGTTTTCTTCTCACATACTAGGGGCAATGTAGTGAGTTTGAAGACAACTATAGGACTTCCTTTATGTCTACAATCCACGACAATGGAAGAAATTTTTATACATTTCAAGATTCCTTTCTTTCTTTGATATTTTAAGAGACACTAGAAACTTTTATGACATTTCTTGCTTTCTTTTTCTTTCCATTTTTTGTGAGTAATGGAATTTGCAGTATTAAAATATGTTATTTGGCATGGTTTTAGTAATCTAATGCAATTTGATGCAATTGAAAAATCTGCATTTTGGTGTATTACTTACAATTTGCAACTAAAGAAATAATGATAAATATATCCAATCACATAAATTTCTATTAGTGTCTTCACATGAAACTCATATGGTCGCATGTATGACTTATTGGAAAGCCACATGTAATAAGAATATCCATATTAAATGGGATGTGATTCACTTAGTCACAAAACACACTCATATTAATGAATGAATATGCAACTACCACAGTCACATACACCATTAATGTAAATGCCACATGTAATAAAAATATCCATGTAATATCCTTAAATATTGACATGAGTCACATATATTTTGCCACGTGCCCATTGTAATTGCACCCTATTAGCCAAATTGATTTAAATTTTTTTCAAGTTGCCATGTGTCACAATCCTGCCTATGGGCAATACAAATCATGTAATTCCTTAACAAATTATATAATGCTACATGTCATCAAGTTTTAATGTTTCAAATTGAATTTTGGGAAAAATGCCAATCTATTGCCATGTGTCATTATTAGATCCATTTTAATTAGTTTAAAAAACCTTTAAAGTTGCATCTGCATTTGACACATGTGAGTCAACAATATTATGTCATCAAACAATTAAGGATTGTCCAAGTGGCATAACTACAATGAATCAAAATAACACATGGCCACAAGTTAGTTGAAAATAATAAAATCATAAAATTAGTTGCAATAAGAATTTGTGACTATAGTTTGTGAATTTAAATAATAGTTGAAAAGGTAATCGCAAATGTACATGACATGTAAATGTGGATAACATTCCATGTCAATAGATGAGTAACCCCTGTAGTCGCAATAAGCTTGTGATTACCATGGTGACTTAGTGACACATCATGTCATTTGTGATTAAAATTGTATTCCACTTGTCCAAGGCAATTACAAACAATATCAGTCATAGGTGTCATTTGTGACTAAAATGTAGTGGTAAATGTATTAGTTAATTCTAGATTTTTTTCTAGTGTTTCATGAAAAAAAATGTTGAATTTGAAACTACTTTTCAAATACACAGTAAATGAACACATTGTTGCAGATTGTGTTAAACTATCAAAAGAATGAGACTTGTGATGCTAATTGATCACAAGATTGATGTGAAAGATTTGAGAAAGTGAAGGAGCAATGGGTAGGAATGGTGAGAGGGTTATACCCAAAAGCTATTCGATTAAATTCTTTGAGTTGCAAAATTTCACCCTTAAGTTGCTTTTTCCAAAGCCTGCAATGAGTATGGAATTGATTTTGAACAAAGGTTGAATGGCTAATTGCATGGTTAGATTGAATTTTTTTTAAAAAGTGAGCTCGATTACACTTTGTCTTTTGAGTTTTCCTACTTTTGATCCCTTTTGAAACTGTAGATCCTTGGCGTTCTAGATTCTTCCCCCAAATCCTAACTTCACTTCACTCATAAATTGAAAAACATTCTTGATGGAAAGCTTGATTACATTTTATCTTCTCAGTTTCCCTACCCTTGATCCCCTCTAAAACTACTTATCCTTGGTGTTCTGAATTCTTCCCCCAAACCCTAATTTCACTTCACTTTTAGATTGAAATTTGTTTTTGATGGAGAGTTTGATTACACTTTGTTTTTTCAATTTCCTACCCTTGATCCCCTCTAAAGTTCCAAATCCTTGTGTTTTGGATTCTTCTGCCAAACCCTAACTTCACTTCACTCTTAAATTGAAAAAACTTTTTGAAGGAAAGCTTGATCATGCTTTGTTTTTTTAATTTTCCTGCCCTTAATCCCCTTTGAAGCTCTAGATCCTTGGTGTTCTAAATTTTTCCCCAAAACCTTAATTTCACTTCACTTTTAGATTGAAAAAACTTCTTGAAGGAGAACTTGATTCCATTCTGTTTTCTTATTCTCCTACTCTTGATCCTTTGCGAAGCTCTAGATCCAAATCCTTGGTGTCTTGGATTTTTTATTAAAACCCTAATTTCATTCTTGGACTGAAAAAATTTCTTAAAGGAGAACCTAATGGTGCTATGTCTTCTCTTGAAAAAAAAACTAAGACTCGCACTCTGACCCAAAGCTACTAGCTACCTAAACCTCACAAGAATGACTCACGAAACTTATGTTTAACGAATTTGCCGCCCTCAATAATTTATAATGATGAATGTTGAAAGTGGAGTCTCCACTCCACAATTAATGATGGATGAAATGGTATTGAAGTTTCGATACTAGATTAAATGTAAGTTATGCCAGATGGCAATGTTGTTGCTTGGTTTTCTATTTTGGTTTATTGTTAAATCTTTACGGGATACTAATATCGTTGGTATAACAACTTTTGGTGTTTTTGTTTAGAGGTTTATGGTTTAGGGTATAAGGCTTAGGATGTATGTTATAACATTTAGGGTTTACAATGTAAGGCACTGGATTTATGGTGTATCATTTAGGGTTAAAGATAAAGAGTTTTAGAGGTAAGTTAAGGTATCTTTTGACATTGTATGGGATAGGGTAGATGTGGTATTTCATTTAGAGTTTGAGGTGTAAAGCATAATATTAGATTGTGTAGGATATATGTTAATATAGCATAGGATTTTACATTCAAACATAAAGGGTTTTGAATGTACAACATATCATCTATAATGTTATTATGGCATTTAGGGAATTCTAAGGGTTGATGGTTTAGGGTTTAGGGTTCATAGTTTAAGGTTTAAGGTCTACAATCTAGTGTAACATTTCAATTGTACATTTAATTAACATTAATTTAATTTTAGGTGAAAGGTTTACTACTAGATAATATGTGCTTTAATAATTGAATTTGTATTGACATTGATTGTAATTACATGCAATTAATTATAATATGCTATAATTTTGATAATGTAGATTCAATTTAAATGGAATTAAGTATTAAAAAAATCGTTTACCGCCATAACATCGAAGTGAATCATTTAAATTACTAAGCTATCAAATTTTGCAATCAAATTTAAAGATAAATGTGTTTTAGGGTTTGGGAAGAGGGATTTGAAGATGGTAATGAAATGGAGGAAAAATGAATTTTTATTGCTTGAAAAAAAAAACACGTACAATTTATCTATTTCTACTTGTGTTTTACTGCATTTTCATCCTATCCAATCACAAGTAAAGAGTAGAATCAATAAAAATAAGCCTACATTATTTCCATGGATTTCTTCCACATGCATTGGTGAATATGCATTAGTCTTATCCAAAACATATTAAGTCATTAATTGGAGTTATAATTTCTTTTTAATTTTTTAATTACATTTCACTTAGATAGGAGACTAAAAAAAATTAAATGGAAAAGGACTTAAAATTAGTTTGAAAATTGGTGCACATAGTATTATGCCTTCAATTTCATAATATCCCAATAGACCTTTTCGTTCACTCCTCACCCCTTTCAATTTCAAAACTATGCAAATTTTATCGAATTTAGCAAAATAACTATTATAATTAACATTTGTTTTAATATTTGGTATGGAATATTTTCATATCTAATATTTGGACCATAATAATATTATAAAAATATTCCATTACTAAGGATCAAATAAATGGGGCATGTTTTAATTATGAAAAATATTTTCCAAAAGTTTGGTTATTTTCTTGGCCATGTGATTATTCTCATGGCAAGGATCAAAAACTTAGTAAAAGTTTTATTTGGATTATTCCTATGACCAAACTGAACCTTTTCTGAATATAATTATTTTTCTTAATTTTTGAATAAATAAAATAAAACTTTCATATCTTAAACCTTCATTTGGTTTAAACATTTATATTACAATTTTGCTTCCAATATATCATAATTTTACTAATTATTAACTTTTAATTTACATGTATGAATCCATGTAATTTATCCACATAAAATATTTATTAATGGATCATAAATCAAATATATTTACATATATTAAATTTTTCATATCAATCATATTAAATATGAGGTATGATTCAATCTTAATAATTTATTTCAATCTATAATATTTAATTTAATCACATTGAATATTTAAAATGGATTACATATCAATTATATTATTTAGATATTAATGGTTTTTATCTTATTTATATGTATAATATTAATCAAAATAAGTTCCTTACATGTTGTAGTTTATTATGTTCATTTGTATTCATATTAAAAATCTACTAATATTCATTTTTTAATCATTGTAAATTAATTGTATGACCATCTAGGGAACCACAAATTAATTTAAGATTACTAATTATATAGTTATACAAGGTGCCATTTTGTCCATGTAGTAATAATTACTTTTAAGTTATATATAAATCATTTTATAAGTTTCCTAAGTTTAGAACATACATTGGGATCCATTTTCCAATTATGTAAGATATTATTTAATTACTAAAAAATGGCCACGACATCATGCTAATATTTTATATGTCATTTGAAGTAATTGAAATATATAGTCATAAACTATATCTATGTATTTCATTATTTCAAAACATGACATCAAGATAATCCAAGTTTTTTTAACACACCTTTGAAAACCATAATAGGTGAAATATGGTTGATGGAAAATGGATGAAGTATGTTGATTTTATAAGTTTAAATCATCCATCAGTTATATAAATGATTTAGTAATCTATTAATTATTCATACTTAATTTCATGTAGATAATGATGTTGATGCACTCTTAAGCTTTTTGATAGATTCAAATGTGAGTTTAAAGTGAAAACATCGGAAGGATCAAGAGTTGGGGCACGCTCCCTAGCTCGCAGCACTTTCGGGGTAGAGGGGTGTGCTAGAGCTCCGGGATGGGGACTAGGAAAAGGTAATCAATTACTCACACAAACTTGCACAAACCAAACAACAAGTTGGTTAATGCATAGTTGGAACACTTTTGGTGCATGGACAAGCCATGGGCAAACACGGACTCATAAGACTCACCACGGCCTAGACCTGGGGGAAGCCACCACCTTCCCCCTTATAGTACATTATGTGCCTAACCACGAGACCAACACCCAAATGTCATTTTGTCCTGGGACTCCAAAGTGGGAATCCCGAAATTCCCACTTTGGACTTTCGCGACTTTACAGGCCCATAACTTTTTGTTCAAACCTTTGATTGAAGTGATGTCTAAATCAAAGTTGTAGCCTTCATCAAGAAATTTCCAATGGTATATGGCATGCCATTTGCACACAAAGAAATCGAGGTGATTCCCGACTTTTAGTGGTCGAAAATCAAATTGGCAATTAGGGTCAAACCTTTCTTTTGGTCATAAGTTGTGTTTTAATTACTCAAATGGGTCATGCGAACTCATTTTAGACATTTACGTTCCAAAAGATTTCCAATGATATAAGGAACTCTTTAATCCAATGGGTTTTGACCCCTGTAATCACTCTCTAAAGATTCGGGAGTCCATTGAGGCTCCAACTCCCAAAGTGGGAGCTCATTTGGGAGTGTGGGGGTTCATTCCTTCAAACTTTCTTACACTCCCGGGAGCATGAATGTGACTTTTGGGCTTCTTGTAGTAATTAAATTGACGCATGGTAAAGTAGATCGTAAAAGTTCTTTGTACCATAAATGAAAAGTAGCCATCAAATAGATAGGCTTTTATATGTTGAATTTTAAAATATTATTTAATTCAATGATTAATGTGAACATTTTTTCAACTTTGTTAATACTTTAAATAAAGATTACATATTTAAAATAGGTTTAAATAGATTCATGGAAATTCAAGCAAGCTTAAATAGTAGGTTGTAAATAAATGAAATATTATAATTTATTTTTTTTGAATTAATAGGGTCTTAATATGTATTTGTGTTTTTTCATCCTTTTCACATTTTAATCAAAATATATTTAATTTGTAAGGTTAAAAAAAGTATGTTTTTAAAAAACATTTGCCAATCGATTTCAAAGATACTTGTCACCTACTTTTATTATACAAAAGGTTTTCAAATTTTATACTCAATTTACTATAAACCCAATGGAGGCATAGATGTTTTCAAAATGAAACATAAAATGTTTTTGAATTTCTTTTTTATGTTTATGTAGAAAATTATCATTTTAAAAATAAGATTTTAGGTGGATGTACTTTTTGGCCATAATTGATGTTTTAAATATCCAAATGGGTCATGTAAACCCGTTTTTGGGCATCTAAATTTTAAGAGCTTTCCAATGGTATAAATATTTCTTTAATCCAATGCGATTTGGCCCTTGCAATCGCCCTCTAAAGATTTGAGAGTCCATCGGGACTCTAATTTCCAAAGTGGGAGCCCACTTAGGAGTGTGTGGGTTCATTCTTCACATTTGCCTACACTCCCAGGAACATGAAATGTGATTCCTAGGCTTCATTCTTGGCCCGCACTTTTGCAAACCCATGCCTTGGTCATGAACCCAAGGCTAGGGTTGTGACATTCTCCTCCACTTGAAAAAGAAGTCAATGTTTTCATTGACATTTAAAAATTATTTCCTTAATGTAATTGCTTTCATTTGGATCCTTGACCATTGATTTGCGACTTTAATGGCAGGACCTTGCCTTAAGCTAACTTAGGCATCCCCAAGTTTCCAACACTTTCTTGGCAAGTCCAAAGGGGTTTCATGAAAAACCTTTAACCTTGCTTCGTCAAAAGACCTAAACTAGTTTAATTGACGAAGCCCTCATTTGGGAGGCAATTATTCAATCTTTCCCTTCATGAGGAACTCAAGCCAAGTCGAATCTTGACTTAAGTTACCTAACATGACTCCTTTCCCAACCTTGCGCTTCGATCACAACAATCAAGCCTAACTAAAAGTATGCCTATCAAGGTACGAAAACAACGTTTAGGCTTTGGGAAAACCTAAGTCCCAAGTTACATGATTATAGACACGAATGGGGTCATGATTTCCAGTGTTGGCCGCCATTACCAACCAACCTTTTGGGATGCACTTTAAGCATGTGCACATCCCTACAAGCTCACCTTGCTTGTTTTTTTTTTGGGGGCCAAGGTTTCTCTTAGCCCCAAAATGTGAGTTCGATTTTGATTTGGGCTTATGCAAGAAAGTTCCATTTGTCCATGCCATTTGCCGACTCTTTTAATAATATTCATTATGTTCATGATGCAATCTCTTGAAAATCTTTAACCTTTATTTCACTTACAACTTGATGTGGTACATTTGTGTAATTTCCTAGCCCATTAAAAGAAAGGTGATGCCCTCATCACATTTTATGTTTCCTTTGCTTCTTTGTCGATCTATTGTGGAATTCTTCTATGGCTTCTTGGGCATGTTTTATATCCGATTCATTCACCCGAGATGCCTCTATTGGATGGTATCCTTTCCAATTGACCAAATACTCTCGCTTTCGCCCCTTTAGTTGCTTTGACTTGAGCATGACCTCCACTTTAAATTCTAGTTCGTTATCAATGAAGTCGGGTGGAGGCTTTGAGTTATGTTCTTGATCAGGCCTTGAGGCATCACAGGCGATCAGCTTAAAAAAACATGAAATATGGGATGAACTTTAAGATTTTTCGGTAGTTTTAATTTGTAAATGTCAAGAAATTTCTTTTCCAACACTTTGAATGGACCCGCATATGGGCCCATAAACTTATGGCTCAAACCTTCTGGCAACCGAAATTTTTTATGTTCAACCACATTTCATTTCCTTCCTCAAAATTCACCTCTTGTTGAAACTTGTCCATAAAATCCTTGTACCATTTATGCGCCTTTTCAAGATTGGCCTTACCCATCTCCCACAAGCATCACATCTCTTCATCAAGTTGCATGACCATTGGCACTTCTTCACTTGCATCACTTGGGGGTTGGCCATGTGTAGCCTAAGTTGTAGGCACAATTGGTGACTTATCTATCACCATTTGAAAGAGGGTGGCCCCTATTGCTGAATGCTTCAAATTGTTGTAGCAAAACTCGACCAACTCCAAATGGTCCACCCAATTTTGTTGATCCACTGCCACATAATTCTTTAGGAATTGTTGGATAACCAAATTCACTTTCTCGGTTTGTCCATCCATTTAAGGTTGGTATGAAGTGCTCATCTTGAGCTTCGACCCCATGCACTTCCGTAAGGTTCACCAAAACTTGCTTGTGAACTTTGGGTCTCAATCCGACACAATATCCTTGGGGAGGCCATGATGCTTGAACTACCTGAAGAATAACCTTCTCGTTTCTTGGGCCATGGCACTTTCCTTGGTGGGAATGAAATGTGCCATCTTGCTAAATCCATTCACCACCACCATTATCGCATCAAATCCCCTTGGTGGTGGCAAACTCACCATGAAATCCATGGACACACTTTCCCATGGCCTTTTAGGAATCGGTAATGGTCGCAACAATCCTACTTATTTCTTATTGAGTGTTTGATTTTGTTGGCAAGTTAAGCAAGTCTTCATGTATTCTTCTACATCGTCTTTTAAAGTAGGTCAATATTAGGACTTTTTGAGGAATGTTGTGGTGCGTTTTGCGCCACCATGGCCTACAAGCGGCCCATCATGATATTCCTTCAAGAGCACATCCCTAAGCCTCCCTTTCGAAACATAAAACCAATTTTTCTTATACCACAATAATCCATTTCGCAAGTGGAAGTGTGATTTGATTCCTTTTTGAATGTTTTGCTTCGTTTCTTTGGCAAATTCTTCACAACGGTTCATTAGTTAAACACCACCTTAAGTTGGTGTTTGTGACTCAGCACATTGGGCATCACGTTTTCCTTCTTGGGCCTATGTCAAATGTCCACATTGAATAAGGCCAATGTGTCTTGCCATCTCACTTATTTTGATGACAACTTTGGTTTAGTGGCAAAGTATTTCAAGGTGACATTATCGGTCCACACCACCACATCTTTGGAGCCTATGTAATGGCCCCAAGTCTTAAGATAATGTATCATGAGCCACATTTCCTTTTCATGTGTTGGCCACCTTCACTCCGTTTCGTTCAATTTTTTATTTTCAAATGCCACCAGCATTCCATCTTGCACTAGGACTCTTCCAATTGCAAAGTTAAAGGCATCGGAATGGATTTCAAAATATTTATCAAAGTCGAGCAACTTCAACATAAGCATTTTCACCAAAATGTCTTTCAAGGTTTCAAAGGCTTCATTGCATGCTTCGTCCCATTCATAAGTTCCGGTTGACTTTTTCAAAAGGTTTGTCAATGGCACAATTATCTTCACAAAGTTTTTGATGAACTTGTGAAGAAGCCTATCCTAAAAATGATCTTAAGGCCGGAATCGACCTAGGTGGCTCCCAATCCAAATTTGCTTTCAGCTTGTGGTCATCCATCTTCAAGCCTTTTTGGGTGATCCTATGTCCAAGGAATCCACTTCTATCATCCCAAATTCGCATTTTTCGAACTTAATGTATAACTTGTTTTCTCTCAACCTTTGGAACACCTTTTGAAGATGTTCCACATGTTGTTCCATAGAGTCGTTATAGACCAAAATGTCGTCTATGTATACGACCACAAAATCATCAAGCCACTCTCGGAAAATGTCGTTCATGAGTGTGCAAAATGTGGCAGGTGCATTGGTGAGTCCGAAAGGCATCACTAAAAACTCGTATGAACCATACCTTATGTGACAAGGGGCCTTTTCTTCGTTCTTTCCTTACAATTCAAATTTGGTAATACTTTGAACATAGTTTAATCCTATTAAACACTTTAGCTCTTGAGAGTTGATCAAACAAATCATCAATTCAAGGTAATGAGTATCAATTTTTCATTGTCACCTTGTTAAGGGCTCTATAATCCACACACATCTTCAACGTCCCATCCTTTTTGTGAATAAAGAAAACGTGTGCCCCATATGATGACTTGCTAGGTTTGATGTATCCCTTTGCAAGGAGTTCTTTAAGTTGAACCTTAAGTTTTTTCAACTCTTCATGATTCATTTGATATGGGGCCTTGGCAGGAGGTGCCACTCCCGGCATCACCTCGATTGCATGGTCGACTCGTCTTCTCAAGGGCAATTCGTCAGGTAATTCTTCAGGCATCACATTTGGGAATTCATCCAACATTCATTTAACGCCCTTGGGAAGATTCACCAAGTTGGTAGCTTCCTTTGGCTCAAACTCGTCTAACACACACATCACACACAACATGCCATAACGTCCCATGCATTCCTTTTCTAAAGTTTTTCCTAACATCAAGTGGATGGTCGATCCACCCACACTAGGCACTTCATGTGCCTTCACCCGAACAATCCCATTTTTGGATGGGATTCTAACTAGCCTATTGTGCCTTTCTATGAACACATTGTTATGGGTGATGAATTCCATTCCCAAATTGCATTCCATTCCCCCTAAGGTGGAAACCAACAAATCCACCTTTCCTCTCCAATTCCCTAGTTGAAGAAGCATGTCTTTTGCTTGCAATATGGTGGGATGGGGAACCCCATCCGCAAAGTGCACCTTGATGGGTGCCTTGAGCTCCTCCAATTGGAGCTCCATTCTTTTGGCACTTTTTCGAGTTATGAAGTTGTGGGAAGCCCCTATGTCCAAAAGACATAACACCTCTCATTTGAAAACCTTCCTTTTTAAGAAAATAAGGCGATTACGTTCACCTTGGGTTCGGTTGGTGGTAAGGGTAATTACCTTAGAACCCCCATTCCCTGATTTGGGTTTGGGGTAATTTTTGGAGTAATGTCCCACTTCATTGTAATTGAAACATGCTTTTTTGGGCTTCCCATTAGCATCCCCCTTGGGTTGATTCCCTTTTAAAGGAGCCCCCTTCTTGATGAAATTTCCTTTGGGTTTGAAACTTGAGCCTTGAAATTGTTTAGGTTTTTTTCCTTTTGATGTATTTTGCCTTTAGTTCCATTCCACTTCATGGCATGTTTTCTTGTGAAGGAATTTTTTTTCTTTTTTGAACCCAGAATTTCACCTCATCCCACATTCGAAAAGCCTTCCACTTTCATGATGGCCTCGGATAATGAGGTGGGCCAATTTTCTTCAAGCTTACACTTAGCCCAAGTCAGGAGCCCCATCATAAAATGGCACACACAGTTTAACTCATGCATATGCCAAATTTCAAACATGAGTTCGGATACACCCTCACATATTAACGCAAGTTATCATTTGTCGCATTTGCAAGGTCACGGAATTTGCATCTTGAGATGTAGTCGAAATTCTTTGGAATGAATTCTAACTCAATGCATTTCTTGAAGAATTCCCATGTGTAGCCATGGGTCTTCCCTTCCTTTTGTTTCACTATCCGCCACCATGTGGAAGCATAGCCCTTTAAATAGGAATGGGCAAGTTCCACAACCAAGTGTCGCCCAACTTTGGCACCATGAGGGTAATCCTCCATTTTTGCAAGCCAAGCATCTACCACCTTCTAATTTCAGACCCCGTCAAAATTCACAGGCTTAGTGGGCTTGAATCCTACACCTTTTGATGATCCTCTTTTGAAGGCCGCAACCAACTTAATGAAATTGGGCCTATTAATTTTAAATAAAACCTCCAACTGTTTTGGAGTGAAAAGGACTGTGGTTGGTCGTTCTTTTTCATTTTCATGATCACCAAAGTTCTCACGGTTTTCTTGTTTTTCAAAATCCTCCTGTTCCTTTTCCTTAATGGCTTCAAATGGAACATCTAAGTCCTGGGTGGATTCTTCCACCATGGTCTCTTGTACTCACTTATGGGTCTTCTTTGGTGCCACCGAAACTTCCCAATAGGTGGATCGAGTTCTACCATAGCTCTGATACCATGTGACGCACCCCTAAATTCCTTGATAGAGTCAATTGCGAGCCCAAAGGTGAAAACAATGGAAGGATAAGGAATTGGGGTATGCTCCATGGCTTGCAACACTTCGGAGGTAGAGGGGCGTGCTGGAGCTCCGGGATGGGGATTGTGACGAATGACAAGCGGGTCAATTATTTACATGGACCTGCACAAATAAAATAACAAGTTGGTTAATGCGTAGTTGGAGCACTTTTGGTGCATGGACGAGCCACGGGCAAACATGAACTCACAAGACTCACCACGGCCCAGACTTGGGGGAAGCCACCTTCCCCCTTATAGTATTTTTTGTGCCTAGCCATGGGGCCTGCACCCACGACTTTGGAGGCCCATAATTTTTTGTGCAGACCTCCGATTGAGGTGAGGCCTGAAGCAAAATTATAGCCTTTGTCGAGAGCTTCCAACAATATGTGGCATGCCACCTGCACGTAACTAAATCAAAGCGATTATCGACTTTTAGTGGTTGGGAATCAAATTGGTAATTTGATTCCCGACCTTTCTTTTGGCCATAATTTATGTTTTAAATACCCAAATGGGTCATGCAAGCCCATTTTTGGACATCTACGTTCCAAGAACTTTCCAATGGTATAAGGAATTCTTTAATCCAATGTGATTTGACCCTTGCAATTGCCCTTTCAAGATTTAGGAGTCCATCAGGACTCCAATTCCCAAAGTGAGAGCCCACTTGGGAGTGTGTGGGTTCATTCCCTCACATTTTTTTACATTCCTGGGAGCATGAAATGTGACTCTTGGGCTTCACTTTCAGCCTGCGCCTTTGCAAGTCCATGCCTTGGTCACGAGCCCAAGGCTAAGGTTGTGAGAACTTTTTTATGTTTATGTAAAAAATTGTCATATTTTTAAATAGGATTTTAGGCCGATGTACTTTTTGGTTTAATTTACCATGCTTGGACCCAACCATCATGTTGTGAACATCTCATCTTTTGTAATTGTTATACCAATATCTAGTTCCCATGTGTTATAGTCAATAGTACCTTGGGTTGAGGTGATGGAGTAACCCCATTGCCCGAAAATGAAATCGCAGCTTATGGTTGCTATGGAGAATATTGGGAGGTATGATAGTCTTTGTGCCCCCATATCATCAACTTCCTTCCCCAAACCCATAAATCCCTCTTGGTGTATCTCATCCCACATATGCTAGGGATGTACACCTTGTGTTGCCACAAATTCCCCCCTTACACCACCATGGGCATTTTAAATGAGGTGCAACAAATGGATGTGGAAGGTGGGTGTGTGGGAAAGAATGTGCCAAATGGGTTTGTTTAGCCAAGGTTAAACTAAAAATCCATGTCATGCAATTCATGTCCATAATTTGCCCTAAAATGTACTTATAAGCTCTTTTAGAAGTACTAAACATAGTTGTAATGTTAATGCAAAAGCCAATAGTTTGTTCCCTTTCATTAACATTAAGCAAGTCATCCATATTAAATTTATTGGAATCCCAAACCATCCCTAAACCACCATCGCAAAAAGCATGAAAATGTGGAAAATTCAAAAAAGTAGGTAAGGTAGTTTGTGGAAGGCCAACCCTATTGACCACAACAATTGTGACCGGTCATCATGGCGAATTACACATGACTGATGTCCCAAATCAAATATGTCATCCACCAAGCATGTGGGTGACCTAGGGATGAACTAATATGCTCATTGGATCACCTCTAGTGGTGTTAGGTTAATCCACATCCACCAAAATTGATGGGCTTGTGAACCAAAAATAACAACATTCACCTACATTAACTCACCAGTAGAAGCTTTAATCTATTGTTGTGCTATCAAAACAACTAGTTGAGAGTCTCCCAAAGGTGGAACATTTTCCAATAAGAATGCACAAGGGTGCATCTATGATGTCTATACATATCAAAAATTTTGATCATATCTAAGAATAATCTTAATTTGGGGTCTGAAAGCACTTGGCTAGAACCAACTTGTGAAAGACCTTTGCATTGCCATCCTAAAATGATCAAACGAATTGACCCAATCTTGGCCAAATCAAGTGCCCCCAACAATATGATGTTGTTTAATAGGGAACACAAATACCTTTGAACAATTGATGTGAGCAACAAAGTAGGATGTTATTGTTGCAACATCATAATATGATGCATGGAGGCTTGTTGAGCCTGTGGATCCCATTCCACATAGTGCTATCACCATACTTGGATTCAAAGCTATAACACTATGGTTCGATCGAAATTAATACCCACAAACAACTCCAATAAAAATATGTCATCTTTGGGAATATCTTATTGAATAACTCTAGTATCTAATGGGCTCTGTTTTGATGGCCCATTACCAACATCCATGGGTTAAACCTTAAACCCTAAACTATTAAATTCTTGGATGAAATCATTAAGCTCAATGGTGCCAATTGCCCATGATATCAATGGGGCTCCTTGGTGGCTCCATAGATGTCATCCATGTCCCACAACAATGGCGTGGTGAATTTGCACTTGAATCAAAGGATTACATTTTAGATGATGATGGTGGTGTGGGTGGTTTGAACCACACCCATGCCTAATAAAACCATTGATGATAGTAACCCTATTTCACATTTCTAAATCCTATGTCACTTCCATGATGAACCTTCAACCCTAACTTGTGTTCTTGAAATTATTGTAACCAAGGATTGCATGTATAATGGATTACCCTAAACCTAAATGGATGTTGAACTTGTTGCAATTTTAAACCATAATCCCCATAATATGGATCCAAGGATGTATTTGAGTGGTTAGAGCATTTGTAAACATTTTATAAGGCCAACATAACTTGGGAACATTATGAACATAACAAAAGTGGCCTAGTGGCCATCAACCCAATTTCATCACCATAAATATCACAAAACTTGGGCTAATATACGCAAACATCAAAATAAATTGAACCATATTCACATTTGAACCAATTCTAAGCCAAAACACAATTAACAATACTAACCCAGCTTATCATTAAACTAATTAGAAGTGACCTAACTAGTCATCTAAACGAACATTCCGAACAATGATCACGACTTAGGCTACCTAAATGAAATCCAAAAAGAAGCAACAGCTCTGGAACATGGTACAGTTCTATCATTTCTGAAAGTTTTTGTTCGAACTTCCCATTAAGGGCAGATTTTCACGTTTGGCTCTATTGTTTCCCTACACAAAATTGTTCCATCTTTTCATCATGTATTCAGGGTATTCACCTGCCTAGTATGCCAACCAATGACCAGGACCATGCAAATAGTATCAGGGAGGTCATTTTGCAGTCACCATCTACTTATGAAATCTGGTTTAGGAAGCCTTTTTGCTATTCTGCCCTCACATGTTCCCCAAACTCTTTGTGCAGTAGTTCCTCAGACAAAACTTCCAACATTGACATCTCTCTCTCCATGAAGAGATGGATTCATAGTGAGTACAATCTTGAGGGTCTTTCAAATCTTCACCCTGTTGGAGAAGTGAAACATAGCTTGGTGCAAAATATGACCTTTACATTCATGACCCAAAAAAATTCCTTAAAAGAAACAACAAATAGGACAACCAACATTATGATCAAGAAAAAAAATTCTGAATCTAATAGAATCATGCCAAGGTTTTCTGACTTAAAAATCTGCATGGCTATGCATATAGCCTACTTGTGTGACCATCTCTCCTGGGAATCGATACATGTGCATTACGGATATGGGTCACAATGCAGACAAGTCAGGAGCATTTGGAGGTAAGGGGAGGAGATTCAACTTCAAGGCCATTTCATAAAGGGCTATGGCAGCCAGGGCCTTAGCATCAGGGCTGGAGCGCCACAGTGTGTTGTATGGAACCACATGA
>Ga0116227_10007510_pt1 | contig 21196 bp, 15 predicted proteins | sample S1TSphgellanicum_FD_89693 | JGI IMG/M metagenome (GOLD analysis project Ga0116227, IMG submission 89693) | Host-associated microbial communities from peat moss isolated from Minnesota, USA - S1T2_Fb - Sphagnum magellanicum MG | ecosystem: Host-associated > Plants > Peat moss > Unclassified...
GGGGAGAAGGAAAGAAAGTAGAATGAAAATCTTGTAATAGTTTTGAAGGAATGGGGGTGGGTAGTGATAGTGTTGGAAGGTTGGAACTTTAGAGAAATCTCACAAACCCTTTCGGGTTTCATAGCATAACTTCTTATTGGTTTAGTTGCAGATCTTGAGATTTGGTAGCAAGTTGCGCTTTGTAGTTAGCTTTTTAACGAGCTAAGGCAAGCCAGATTTGAATAATGTATGTGTTAGAAATGATGTTTTAAGTGACTAATGGTTTGTAGTCAAGTTAAACCGACTACCTTCATAAAGCCCTTTCTGGTTTGGTAGTATAACTCCTTACTGGTTTAGCTACAGATCTTAAATTTGGTAGGTTGGTGCACCTTGTAGTTAACTTTTTAATGAACTAAACCAAGCCAGATTTGAATAATGTATGTGTTAGAAATGATGTTTTAAGTGACTAATGGTCTACAACCAAGTTAAATTATCACCTTTGTAAAACCCTTTCGGGTTTTTTAGCATAACTTCTTGTTGGTTTAGTTGTAGAGCTTAGGATTTGGTAGCAAGATGCACCTTGTTGTTAGCTTTCTCGTGAGCTATGGCAAGCCAGATTTGAATGACCTGTGTGTTAAAAATAATATTTCAAGTGACTAGTGGTCTGCAGCTATGTTGGACATGGTGTTGGGTCCTTAAACAGTGGTTTAAATGAATGACAATTGACATAAATTCCTAGAATGTGTAGTGTGTGAGCTTGAAAAAATATATCTATCAGTTCTAATCGTAAATGATACATAGGAGGCATGCTATTTAATTTCAACTACAAACGTAATCTAACATCTAGAATTACACTTGCATTTTTCCTTCACTAGTAGCATTTGTGCTTTCAAGCATAATCACCTTGTAGAACTGGGAGTAGAAGGACGGAAAGTCGTTTCACAAGGATCAATGCGCTTCATTTGGACTATCAACGACTATAGTTAATTTGTGTGGTTCATTCAAGGTGAAGGCTATCAAAAATGTCAGAAGTCTTCAATTAACTTCATGAGGTTAGTTTTCATAAGTAGACCAATTTAGATTCTTAAAACCTTCATTTATTCTATTAGATCTACAAATGCTTATGTAATTTTTAAACCTTCACATTGAGACATGATCATTTGAAGTTCATGGTCCTTAATCTTAGATCTAGGTTGTTAAGGGAGTAATTATTCATTGTAATAGTTAGTTAATATATATTTATTTACCTAGTTATTGTTTTAGGAATTACTAACTAGTTTACATAGTTTTTATCAACATTTGAATTTGAATTGATCATCGAGGATTATTTTTAAATGATCATTTTTGGCAAGAAGAAGAAGAATGGAGAAGATTATTGTAGAACATTGAGTTTTGTGGAAATATGAAATAAGAGTTTTTTTTTTTTTTTTGGAAAAGCTTAAATTCCATAGCCAAATTTGTTGTTTTGATGTTTTTCTCATACTTTCATAACTAGATTAAAGTTTTGAATATAGATATGAGTAGATTCAAATGAGTATATTTTATTAGTATTAGTTTCATAATATGTTTTAGTCCAAATTTAGAGCAAAATATAGGATAAAGATTTTGTATTTACCATTTGGTGACAATCCCAGGGCTTGAATTCATATTGAAATTCAAAATCTTGTTTATGTCTTGTTAGTAGAATTTTTGTTTCAAAAATTTGATAGTAAACTTCAATTTCATTTTTTGCATTTTTTCTTTCAAATCTTGATCATAAATTTTTGTTCAAGAAGCAAATCTAAGCAAAGTAGCTAAATGTGAACATTTTGTTTTAATGTAAAAATTTGTTTAGAATTGAATTTAAATGTGGAGAGATGGAAAATAAAATTGTAACTAAAAGTTTGAAAAAACAATTAAATTAAGTTATAGTACATGAACAAGTGGAAAATGGCATTGCCATCAACAACAATTTGAATGCAAATAAGATAGATTAACAATTTGTAACACCTAGAAGAATTTTTCAATTCAAATAGAGACATTCGTGGATCGAAAAAAAACCAATAGGCCATAGAATGCTTCAGGCAGCATCAATAATTCCTCGTGAAATGCAAATTGGTGAAACACATGAGCACACTTGCAATCTGCAACAAAATCCAAAAGAGAAGAACATTAAATTGAAAATGCAAACTTACATGTTGAGTTTATAATGAAAGAATCGAAAATCTAAACCTTGAAAAAAAGTTGCATTGGAATCACCAAGTTTAATGCAACAATAGAACTTTGATGTTTTGATGTATGAAAAAGAACAAAAACTCAACAAGTTGTAAAGAGAAGAAATAATATTAAGGTACATATCAACTTCTGCTTTTTACTATAAAAAAGAACATGAAAATGAAAAACTTGAAGAAACAGCTCATAATTTTGAACCTCAAATTCATTATGTGGTTGAGCAAGAAGCTGGAACTCAAGGCATCATAATGTCTAGAGGAGTTGAATCAATACTTGTAACTAAACAAGAAACTATAGTCTTACCAATAGTAGAACCAACAGTAACAGAAGGTGTACATGTGGCTATTAGAATAAGGTATAATGAACCTAGACTTAATTAGTAGAGTGGAAGCATTGTTAGGAATCCCAAGGGATTGGAGCTAAAGAATTCATAATGTGAATAAAGTTCCAAGACCTAACCCTCCACATTGCACATATTGCCATTAGATTGGACACAAATCAATGAATGTTCATTTATTAAAGATAATCTGAAGCAAATGTTTGTTGAACATTTCTAGAATCTAAATTAAAAATTTACAAGAGCAGAGAACCATGGACTTTTTGAGTTAGAGGATCTGTACCATGAGAGGGTCAAAATTTGAAATAGATTCAAAGAACAAATCTAGAGAAATAACAAAGTGGAAATGAGAGATTAAATTATGGTAGATGTAGTATTAATTTCTATAGTTCTTGTACCAAATTTATTACATCATAACAATGTTGGAGTTATTTATCCAGGAACTTCCAATTTCAGAATGGAACTAATAAGATTTATATTATTATATTATGTGGCAATGCCTCAATCTATGGTTATGGTTACTGAAATTCCATTTGTAACAACACATTAGTAGAAATTAACCAAAATGTAACCACTTCATTTGCAACTACATGCGACTTGTAGTCATTTGCAATTAAGTTTGGGAATATTTACAACTATAAAATCAAATTTTAACTATTTTGGTCACTCTTACAACTATGATGCAACTATTGGAAACTTCATCCTATCAATTGGATGGATTTTAGGTCTCCATCCATGCATGTATTCATATGTCCCATTAGTCGCAATAGTCACCAAATTAATCACATCCTAAAGGTATTTTATGGTGACATAAGGGTGTATTTTTATGTATGTATTAAAATTATATTTACGATATATTACATATATCATAAATATATATTTGTGTGTATATTGATTATGTGTATGTATGTATAGTATTCATATAATGAATCTAAAAATTAATATTTGAATTCCAAAATTTATTATTCCAATCTGAAAATTAATGTTTCAGTTATGAAATGTATATATATTTCAATTTAAAAATTGATACACTAATTTAAGAAATATTTATATGAATTTGAATTTTTTATTTGCATTCTGATTGTTTGTTAAATTAAAAATCATTATTCGAGTCTAAAAATTGTTATTCCAATTTTTAAATGTTTTATTTGAATCTAAAAATCAATATTTCAACTTTAAACATTGTCATTCAAATTTGAAAATTATATTTAAACATTAAAATTGATGTTTAAAATCTGAAAATTGCTAATGGAATTCATATATATATATTAAAAACATTTGAATCCAAAAAAATTTATTTTAATTCTAACAATTGTTATTGGAATTCTTTGCTTAATTATTTGATTTTGAAACAAAACTATTTGAATTTGAAAATTAATATTTCAATTCTGAAACCTACTATTTCAATTCTTTATAGAATTAGCTGAATATGAAATTTCATATTTGAATTTGAAATTTTTTATTTCAATTCCCTGAAAAATTATTTGATTTTTTAAAAAAATATTTAAACTCAAAAAGCTTATTTGATCTAAATTTTATATTTGAATTCTAAATGATTATTTTCAATTCTAATAATTAAAAATTCAATTTTGAGTTTTTAAATTTAAATTTAAAAAATAATTTGATTTGAAACTTGAAATTGCAATTCCAAATTATTTTGGATTTTCAAAATTAATATTTCAATTCAGAAAATTCTTAATTGAGTTTAAAAATGGACATTTCAATTCTGAAAACTTTTATTTAAATTCGAAGACTTATTTCATCTAAACAATGATATTTGGATTCTGAATTTGTTTTTTGGAACCTAAAATTAATATTCCAATTCCAGAAATTATTGACTGAGTTTTAAGGTTTTTTTCTACTAATGTTATCCATAATGAATCACTTTAATAAATAATTATAAATGATTATATTTATTAATTATAAGTTACATTAAATAAATTTTTTAAAACATAGAGTTTTACATTATATATTTTATATTTTTACAATAAAAAAATAATTACTAAAATAATTATAATTATTTCAGATAAGAATTAATTATAGTATATGCATAATTATTTTTTAATTGAACATAATTATTCATAATCTATAATTCATAATTGTAAATTTGAATTGAAATTTTTAAAAAATCATATTGTAGTTAAAATAATCATTCTAATGATTTTAATTTCAGGAATTATGATAAATTAATAGGATTCTTTAAAAATCTATAATTATTGATCTATGATAAAAAAAAATTATAATAATAAATGTAATTATATAATAATAAATGTAACTATTTTAAAAATCATGTAAGAATTTTTTAAATAAAAATTATTTTTTCATTATTTATAATTTTCAAACGATTTTAAATGATTATTTAAAAAATTAAAGTAATTAAATTATTTTTACATTAATGATATTATCTATTATTCGATTAGATATTTAAAAAGCAATAAATTATTTTCGTTATTTATTTATCTTTGAGTTATATATTAACAATTTGTGAAAAATTAGATGGCTAGTTAGTTGAATATTAAGAAGTTAATATTCATTTAAATAGTTGATAATGAATACCTAATATTTGTGGTGTATAGTTTATATTTTAAATATATGTTAAATTTACTCATTATTAATTAAATGGTTATCTAATTATCTAATGAACCATGTACTTGAATTATTTATAAATATAAAAACTAAGAACAAAAGGCATGAACAAAGTTTTGGAGTTACAATTTAGTTTGTGAAAAATTCGCAACTTCAAAACTTATCCTATATTGTTTGTTCTCCATTCCTATTTTAAACACTATATAAACATGGGGTGTGATCATCAAATTTCACATTAAGAAATTTGTGCACATGGGATGAGCCAATCAAAAGGATTAACCCAAAACAAAAAAAAAAGTTATGCACAATTTTAAACTATCAACTTCCCCAACCTACTTATCTACTTAACTAAGTAGATACATAGTATGACCTACCTGCCTAGGTCAACCTATGTACTTACCTACTTAAGAACCTATTTATATGAGTAGGTATTTAACTTAGGAAGGTAGACCTACCTACCTATTTCTTTACTTAAGTAAGTAGGTACCTATGTAACCTAGGTTTGTAAGCACCTATTTAACCTAAACACCTACCAACTTAATATTATTATTTTGTATTAAATTCATCTTAAGGTGCCACATGGCATATTTAAATTGGGCCACGTGTCATAATATAGGATCATTTAAGCATTTGAATTGAATATCCTAGATTATTTCAAAATAATAATTATTATTATATTTTAAATAATTCGATATTAGAACACGTGACAACACATCACTTGCTTCAATTGTGACTGAAATAGTTGCATCATAGTTGCATGTGACAATACGTATACAATGGAGTCAAAAGATGAACTTGTATTCGTTGATTTATTCTTTCATCCAATACCCATTGTTGTTTGTAACTACTACTCATGCAACTTATCCAAGGCAACTAATGAAATTTTAGTCACAAATGTCAATTGTAACTAAATTTCAGTCGCAAAGACTAGTTAAAAATACCTATTTTTCTTCTAGTGAACACTAACCCATACTATTGCAAGCACGAAGACCAAACCCTAGATTCCAAGGGAAACAAAATTCGTTAATGTGCATACAGAGATGTTTAGAAAGTTGGATAAGATTTTGTTGGACAACTATTAAATCCAAGAAGAAGAACTTCAAACCCACCAAGACCACCAAGATCTCTAGGACCTTTAAGATATTTTGGATTACCAATGATGAATCCAAGTAGACTACATTACCACCAAACATGCCTTATCATTGGTCACTTAATTAACTATCTTGGGTATGTGAAGGATTCTAACCCAAATGTTCATGTCATAGTTTCTAAGGCAGCCATTAGAGCAAATGGTGAAATAAAAGATGAAGAAATTGTTAATTTATTTAGTTTTACCCTCAAAGATATTATGTTTAATTGGTGTAACAATTACATGGGAGATTACCCAAATTTTACTTTTGCGTAATTGTAGTTAATTTTTTTATAAAAGGTTTAGAATAGTTCAAAATTATGAGCAAGTCTATTTGTAGTTGAAAAACATGAAGCAAAAGAATAATGCAATAATGAAAGTTTATTATAAGAGATTATTGAAGTTAGTTAATAGTCTTTAACATAAAACAACATATAGTTTCCTAACTATTATTTTCAAATCTGGATTACAACCATATCTACATGTAACAACAACATGCATGAAGAGAAAAACCTTATAGTAGCATAAGGAAACAATTTTGGTTTTTGAAGAATGAATTTTGAAATAGAATCTATAAGCAATTTGTGAGTACCACATAATAGTAAGATAATATTAATTTTGAAACCTCGAACATAAGACAAATCATAATGTTGAAAATTATAAAGTCAAAAGAAAGGAAGACTTTATTCTTACAATTTTTGAGGTTACCACTCAATAAATCAAAATATGGAGACTTGTGAGGTATTCATGTCTTACCTATGGTGACATTGGACATAAGATCATAGACTATCCTAAGTATAATGACATGCAAAATATGTTTAAGAATAAAATAGTGAAGACTACATATAAACAAATTGTGGTAGAGCTCGAGGTTGCAAATCCTTCAATTCATATAATGGATGTCAACATGGCCATCACCAGAAGCAAGGTTATTAATGAACATGTGTTTAAGGATAGAAAAATAATCAAGAATAAGTCTACTATTGACTAGGAAAAGGAGTAGAGACTATAATAGTCTTTTGTCAAAATTATACAAGACATGCAAACAAAAGACCCACTAGAAAGTCTAAATCAAAAGGAGAAAGCATAGTGGAGTACAAGTTGGGCAAGATTACCACAAACTGAGGTATCCATAAAACCAATTATACCACAAAATTTGTTTGTTATTCTTAATAACAAAACTATATCTATCGAAAAAATATTCCAAAACATCAATAAACAGATGATGGAAACTACATATACCTTGAAGTTAGGTCAATTATTGAAAATCACACTAAATCTTAAAAAATATGTGGCAAAAATAAAGCCAAAATGACCTAATTTAGTTACTAAAGTGATATTAAAACCCAATGTAGCCATAGTGATTAAAACACATTATGAAGTTGACATTGCATTTATAGAGGTAGATAACTAGATGGTAATTATCCAAGTACAAGTTGGGAAAAACATTGTTGAAGATGTTTTGTTAGATGGAAGAGCAAGTGTAAACATCATAATGGAAAACTTCAAAATAAAATTAAATTCACCCAAACCAAGAGTAGTTCCATACTGCCTCAAAATGGCAGATCAAAGTATGACCAAACCTTTAAGAATTATCAAAAATTTGAAGATTCACATACATGGTATACCATATGTAGCCACATTTATTGTTTTACAAAACAATGTGGTAGATTCTAGTTATTTTACGCTGTTGGGAAGACCTTGGTTTAGAGATGTAAAGGTTACACATGATTGGGGGAATAATGTGATTAATGTTCAAGGCAATGGAACAATCAAAACAATATCAATAAACAAGAAACTAGGAGCAGAAACCAAAATACCCCAAATATTTGTTTGTTATGACTTGTTGGATGGGCTAACAAATGAAAAGGAAGATCTAATCTTTGAAACATAATCAAAGTTATTCTCAATTGACACAATCACTATTTTAGAGGAAACAATTTCAATGCTGAGTATTGGAGTGTCAGAGATCAGAATCAATGAAGAATCTGAACCACAACAAAGGACATTAGATCAAGGAGTAGTAGACATGGTGCCTTCAATAACAAAAACAACAAAATTTAATGTCAAACTATATATATCACTTGAGGATAAAGTTTATCTAGAAACCTACTATCATCATTGTCGCAACCCCACTTTGGGGCTAAGTGTGAAAATGCAACTCACATTCCCGAAAGTGGGAAAATGGAGTCCTTTGGGACTCCCAAAAACTCAGAGCTCAATTTGAAGGGTCAAATCTCCTCGCATTTGAGTGTTTTTGGTCTCATTAGAAAGGTCTTGAAGTGTAAATGTTCAAAATGGCCTCGCATGAGCCATTTGAACATCTGCAGCCCAAGTTATGGGCAAAAGAAAGGCCGGGAGTCAAACTGGTAGTTTGACTCCCGACCACTAAAAGTCAGGAATCGACCTCTTCCCAACATCCGATTCTACAATGCGACATGGCGTTGGAAAGCTCTTGAAGAGAGCTATAACTTTGGTTCATACCTCGTCTTGATCGGACTTTATAATTGGGAGATATGAGCTCCCAAAGTTCTAGGACTCCAACTTGGGAGTCTTAGGAAAAAGAACCATTTGGATGTAGCCTCTGCAGAGAGGTGTAGAGTATACTATATGGGGGAAGGTGGTGGCTTCCCTCGAGTTCAGGCCGTGGTGAGTCTTGTGTGTCAAAGTGCCCCTGGCTTGTCCCAACACCCAAAGGTGTTCCCAAATGTTAACTAACCCTCTTGTGGTTGGTTTTGGATGCAGATTCAAGCTTGATAATCTAGTCCTTCTTCCTAATCTAATCCCGGGACTTCTAGCACGCCCCTCTACCCCCTTTTAGTGCTGGAAGTCGGGAGCAGCCCTCAAGTCCCAACTTTCCACAACTCTACATAGTTAGACCCTCAAGTGGGTTCAACAAGGGATTTAGGAGCGCGTCAATCATAGCCAGGTTGATATCGAAGTCGATGAAACACCAACTAAAATTTAGGTGCATAATTTTCAGATTGTAGGTTGGACTTTAACTAAAAAACAATAACTTATAAAACTAAATATTAGCACAAAAGTAAATCCACAATGCATCAAAGTTGATGCACAGTTAACAAAGGAGAAAATTAATGAGTTTTAAACTTTATTCAAGGAATTCAAATATGTGTTTGCTTAAACTTATAAGGATATGAAAGGCATAAACACATTTAATTAATTTAGGACTTTACAAAAGTCCAAAAGTGCCAAAATAAAATTTACAATGTTATTTTTTTTTTAGTCTTTCAATTTTTAAATGACCTAGTGGCCACCAAGATATGGTTGTTAACAACAAGGAAACTTTAAAGCTCTTAAAGACAAATTTACAATTTACATCCCAAGTTATACAAATTAAACCTTGTGGACACCATGGGAGGTTTTTTAACAATTAAAAATAAATAAAAATTGGAGGATGTCAATTTAATGAAATATAATAAACAAATATCAAACATACATGATTAGATTAAATCCAAATTGAACCTTGAAACGTGGTGGCCACCAAGCCTATAACAAAAGGAAAATAAGCTATAGCATAGTGAAAATCTAGACTACATAACATAACAAGTCTATTTAAAGAAGGGAAAAAGTTGCAAAATTTGGAAAAATTTAATACATAATATAGCTAAACAAACTTAATTAAATGTTTTAAATACAAATTGAACTTGGTGGCCACCAAGTTGTCAAAACACCTCATGTAATTTCTTTAATGGTCTTGAAACAAAAACTCCACTATGAAATTTGTATAAATCTTAATAAAGGATAGCCTAAATTGGAAGCATAATTTCAAAACACTTGAATTGATTTCTCCAAGAGTCATGGGATGAAAACTCCACTATTAAAAAATCATTTAAAAAAAGCGTAAAATAAAGTTTTTATAAAATGTGAAACATAATGTCAAATCCTCCTAGTCTTGTGATTTTCCATGTTCAAATATGCAACAACATCAACATCATTTCGGAATAAAAAATTGAGTGGCCAACATTTTTTTCTACCATTCAAAACTACAAACGACAATGCGCAATTTGCGAACAACAATCCAAATCAATTGCAAACAAAAATTAATACTAGAAAATGAGGGCATATGAAAAGATATAACCATGTAAAAAGTTATGCCTAGAAAAATGGTTTACAAAATGAGAATAAACTGGAATAATGAAATAAAATGATTCAGAATACTTAATACCTAAAGAGGGCAAGACATTGCGAACAATGCCATTATCACTACCCATCACTGGAGGAACTAATAGTAATTCTTCGAGGACAAACTTAATCGAAGCTTAGAATATTTGATTATAAAATATAATGAACTTGAACCATTTGGCCAATATCAATCCAACCAAGGATGGCCACAAACGAGATGCAAGGTCTAACCATTACACCTTGTTATTCGACAACATTTGTCCCCTGAATGATTCAAGAAAAATACCACTCCATTTGGAATTCCGGAGTGCCTTGTTAAATTCATCATTAATGAATAATGTTTGATCCTCCTTCCCATAAGGCAGTCCATGACAACCATGATAAACACATTTCAAATCCTTTAAATAATAATGGGACCTGGGTGAAATTTCACTACTAGTCTTGGAGCATTGTTCATGTCCCCAAATGAAAATGAACCGATCCACAAAATTTTCAAGCATATACATTGGAAGAACCTCTAGCACATCTTTAAATTTCATACAAGACCAAATTGCAACGTAAATTTTTTCAAATGTTTTTGTAAGAAAATCTTCCACTCCAGTTTTAAATTCCACTTTGGCTTTGTTAACATTTCTTCCAAACATTCTGGCATTCCCTTGCAAAATATCCAAAGGTGGGAAATAACACAACACACCATTGACGTTATAAATCAACAATTTTTTCAATCCAAGAGGTGATGAATGTACACGAGAACGTGTTGAATTGCGTTTAGTCATTGCTACGGGGCCTAAGGGCACATTTAATTAAAAAAACAACAAAATATGTCAACAAATAAATTACACATTCACGAGATGATATGTGTTATCCAAATTAAAAGAATCAATTCATGTGTTAAGAATATTAATTATTTTTTGGTTAAATATGAAATACCAAAAAACATAACTGCATCCAAGCGGCCGTTTGGTGGCCACCAAACAACACAATGATACTAAAAAAAAAGGAAACAAAATAAGACAAATATTCAACTATGTGCATGAGGTGCTTAGTGGCCACCAAACCACATGCGAACCAAATTGTGGAATGGAATATGGTAGCCTAGAAACATGTTTTAGAAATTAGTAATTTTCAAATGAGAAGGTCTATTTTACATTTGAGAACGACCAAGTCATATGGACAAATACATTAAATTGGATTGGAGCTAATTAGCCTTGAAAACAAATTAATGAAAACAAAGCATGCACCCATGTTAAATCAACATATTAAACCCATTCATGCATAATAATTTAACAATAAACAATAAATGTTTCATCTATTTTATTTACAAATCTAGATTTAACTTTGTTAAAAAAAAATCATCACATTTCACAAAACAATGAGTATTCAATTTTTCATACTAGGGGTCATTGGGAGGCACGTCCATAATGCTACCGAAAACATTCAATTCTACAAATTTATAAATTCGCATTTTGAATGAATTCAACAATTCCAAGTATGGGAGAACAATGTTGAGCAAATAATTATCATAAGTGGGAGACCTGTAAAAAGTCTCAAAGAAAATGGCACTACAAGGAGGATTAAACATAATCTTGTGAAGTGTGTCATCTACTAACAAAGTATTTTCAAAAGTCGTACTAATAAAAAGACAAAAGAAATCCTTTAGGTTTTTATGAAAAACAAGTTTGTCAAGCTTTTCCAACAAGAAATGATCATTTCTAAAACAAAGAGTTTGGTCCAATATTCTTAAAGTTGGAAGGAAAATGCTTATTTTCTCAGTGATTATGTTTAAGTGCCTTGAAAAGTTCCTCTTCAAATTGCCGATGACCATATGTACATTGTGAATTTCTTTACACAAGCGAAAAGGAACTCTTTCAAACCAAGCCTTAAAACATTAGGGTGAGATCTAATTTGACCCTCACTAGTTGCCACAAGAACACCATTCAAGTCGAAAATCAAATGATAGTCATTCACCTCCACTGCAAGCCGAGTTTGCTTTAAAGAACCAAATTTCATTCCAATTTGTTCACGTTGAGTATCTTTAGCAAAACCAGAAGATGGTGTAATTTTTTGTCCACTATCTTTTGCAAAACCTGAAGACCTTGCAATTTCATGGTACCTATCACTTTTAACACCAAAAGTCATTGTAATATTTTGTGAAACAAAATCCATAGGTGGATTAATCTGAAACAAGTCAACTTCATCCAAGGCAACCATGCAAACAATTTTGGCTAATTACACTTGATTTTCGACGCATAGTGACCGACATACAAAAGTCGTAACCTATACTTTCCAAAAATCAAACATATTTTAGAATAAAGGATCCCAAGATATAAAAAACATAATTGAAGAAAACAAGATTCAACATGATCATATTCATTCATTCGAAATTACCAAAAAGGGATTTTGAGTTCATTGGCCAATGAGTAAAGGGCCAACAAGAAAGTTAATTTTATATGAAATCCTCCCTTGAATACATTGCAAAATTCAATATTTAACACAATTCTAAGTAACAAATTATAAGGCCGCACAACCTCCATACAATATTTTTAACACATCATTAAATTCAATATTTTGAAACATATTATCAAATTTAGCTTCAACTCAATTATAAACAATCGTTTGACACCATGTTATAAGAAGAAAAATTATAGTGTTTGCCATAAGAATCTAAAAGTTGTCAAAACTTAATATATGTTTTAGTGATCTGCCACATCGTATCAAAAGGATTGTGCTACACAAATGTAAACACAGAATCGCATGTGGAGTGAAAAGCCTCCAAATAGTGAAGGACTTCACCCATCAGGTATTTCAAGGATACGTCTACCTTACCATTCCATTTTTCAACTAACATGACATTCTTTATTGGGTTTCTCATCATCCTTACAAGATTGTGGTCTACAAGGATGGTGTTTCCAACATGTGTACTTAGGACTTTATCAAAGAAATCCGTAAAGCACTTATGGAAAACCATTGTCTTGGACTTGTCAAAAACAAAATGTGGCTATTTTTTTGACATAGCTCACAATCAAAAATCCGCGAAGCATCGACATTAAAATCTATATATTCTCTCATTTCACTCAAGAATAATGGAATCTTGTAAGGCTTGCATTTAGTCCAAATATACATTACCAACTGTTGAAGACATCTTTGCATGAATTCTTACAAGTTTGGTCCAGGAATAACATAAGGATCTATTGATGGATTTCTATACCATTTGGCACGAATTAGAGTGCAAGGTTTAAAGGATTTTCCTTGTTTTTCAAAAACTCCCCTCAAGCTGAAGACAACATGAAGGGGACTCACCTCCAAAGGCTTTAGATGATCATGATAATAATATTTCGATTTGACATTTGCGGGTGTCACATCTTCATCACTAAGTTGACTAGAACAAACATCAATTGATACCATCAAAACATAACATGTAAATAACAAAGGTAGGTCAAGTTATAATTCCATGTACACTCGATGCAAAAAATTATAAATGAAAATAATCAAAAGAAGAAGAAAATTCATTGTCGAATATAATGTTGTTTCCTTCACATTCTTGAGAAAAAAATTTGAAGGTTTGTCCACAAGTAAGGTAAAACTCTACAACCCACAAAACAACACAATTAGTAAACACTAATCTAACTAATAATGGTGGGCCGACAATCAAGTAATAGCATAAGGCCCTCCATTAATTATCTCTTAGTAGTTGCCAAACAATTGTGGGTGTAAGGCACCTTACTATCACCTAGCAATCGTTAGGTGATAAGACGTGAAAGGTGTCTTATAATGATGTGTCTTTTACCCACAATCACTTGACGACCACTAGGCGATAACCCAAGCCCATTCATCAACTCTAACCTGGGGGTGACCAAGCAATACTCAAACATTTCTTATTACCTATGGCCTAGCAGTCACTAGGTGATAGTTTAAAACCGCACATTATGTTTTTCATTAATTAATTATCATATAAATGAACTAAACACACAATGTTTTATAAATTTCTTGGGGGCCGCTAGACATTGTTTAGCACACAACCTAGCTATATCCCACAAAAATGCTTGTTACAATTATCATGGAAATGAGTTAATGTATCAACAATAAGTAAGCTCTAAGTATAACATCAAGTCCAAGGCATATATAACAATGCAACTAGAGGAAAATCTAGTCCATTACACAGATTTCATTAAATAATTACACACCACAAAATATTGTTCACCCATGCATACAACCTTTACATCATTATGATTATTTGTGTTCATTAAAATGAATTAGAATTCAAACAATTTATTTAATCGACCTTTGTTTTATTCACCCCACAAAATTGTATGAACTCAAAACATTTAGTGGAGGTTCGACATCACACAATTCCTCACCAGCTTTATAACTTTCATCTACATCAACTACAACTAGAGTTGGCCTTAATGATGAAGCTATAGATGTATTGACCATCGACATGTTTATGGATGCAAGCACATTGTCCTCCTTTCGTGAATCCTCTTGATCATGGCCACTCGGTTCTTCAGGTGCCTCCTAGTAGGCTTTTGGACTAGCTTCCTATGCAAATGGAATCACCTCTAGTGCTAGTGGAATTGGACTATCATTGTTCTTTGGATTTCGCCCCTAAAATCGACCTTTTTTCCTCACCGGTTGGCTTTTACTCATTAGCTGGTTATTCATATTTGAGGTCCTTTTCTTATTTTTACCTCTTGTAACATAGCCAGGTTTTTTCTTGTTGACCTTTGGTGGATTCAAGTGCTCAAGTGTTTGAGACTAATTCATGGCTTCTTTTTCAATAAGTACGATGATAACATCTTCATTGTCCTCAACATTAATTTGAACAGCCCTATGATCATTAGAATTGATTTGGGCGGTTGAATTCTAGTGTTCCAAGTCGCGACACCGGTTAGCATGTGAAGACTAAAACCATCATTTCGCAACGGTTTCCTTCAATATCTTTTGAAATGATTTCAAGAACCTTACATTTATTTTCTTGGTAACTAGAAGGTAGGATTAGATAACATCTATATTTAAGGATATTTGTTCATAAAACATAAAATCATATAGTCGATAGGCATTAATTGGACATAGGTCACAAGACCTCCATCGAAGATATTCAGACAAACCATGCCGCTCAAAATTATAAGTTCTAGAATTCACAATATTTTTTCCAAGGAAACCTCATGCTTGTATAATTGTCAATCTTTTGGAAACACATAAATTGGTCATTCAATTAATGTTGACAATTTATTGCTTGTAAGAATATCAACGCCCACATTTGTTCCAATTTTACAAGGGAACAAATATGTGTATATCAACACATGATTGTTTAGTAAAATCATTGATTGAAATGGAACCTCTCCTCATGCCATGTATTGCCCAAATTCAAATCAAATATTGGTGACAAAAATTGACTTGCTCACAATAGTAAGCAAGCTTTTGAATGACTCCCAATCACATATGCAAGCAACTATTGTAAAATTGGCCTTGATGTTGAGGAGTCCAATAAGAAAAGACTCCCAATTAAAGCCCTTCTAAACAATGGGAACAACTTTTGTACTGTGTGTTGTATAGACGATACCGATGGTCCATGTCACATCATTTTATAGGAATGATGCCAATGATTCCTTGTTGATAACATCCATTAAGCATGACATGTTATCAATTCTATCATACTTGTAATGACTATCCAACAAAATGACCTATACTATAACATCTTTTGCACTCCCACTTTGGATCCACTTCTCCAAAGAGCATTTAAACCCTGAAGGTGGAGCCTCATCTGAAGGGTTTAGTCTCAATGTTTTTAATAGAATTTGTCATTGAGCTCCGAGTCCAAAATAGAGAGCAACATCTTGTCAAGGTTGTGCTTTTCTTTCAACGTGTGCCATTTGTCATCCAAATAGGGCTTCTAATTATTGGCGGTCGGCTTCAGATGACCAAAATGAATCAATATTTCATTTTGGATAACAACCTTCCTTTTCAAAAGCCTTGTAAACTCGTACATGGACTTCAACTTTGGCCTCCTTCCTTTGGTTGGACGCTCCCTCAAAGTTATTGTTTTCACGAATAGCCTTTTTGCTAACTTCTCAAATCAAATCTCTTTCAAATTTGCCAAGCAACCAAAGGCGGATTTGCTAATTGGTTTTAGCAAACGTGCAAATACATCTCCAGATCCATCAAGGATGTTGCACCTTTCCCATTCAAAGAGGGCATTTTGCCACAATTGGAACAACACATTTGTCAACATCAAGATGTTCATTCATTCCTTTGTGGATTCCACATTCAACATGGGCTTCAATGTCTCCTTGAATTTCTATGCAACATGTAAAACAACAAGAAGGATTAATAATAGAAGTAAAAACAAAGGAATATTTCATAACATAATGTGATAATTTAAATACCTTGTATTCGTTAGAGTGTCAAAGAGAAGCATCCAAATTTGGATGTGGTTATTCATAAGCGTTCCAAATCCAATGTGCATGTGCAAGGTTCTCCTTATAAGAAGGCTTCATTCCAAGGTCACAATCCTTGTTCAAAATTTTCAAGAGGTTGCAAATTTTCACAAAATTCGTGTCCCACACAATGATTATTTGGAACTTGTTGTAAATCTTTCGAACACAATCCTTTATATTGGGATCTTCCACCAATTCCTATTAATACAATCATATTTTACTAATCCATTCCTTCCAGCCATATCATTTGCATTGCAAACAAGTAGGTATGTCAAAGAGGAACAATAAATGCAAAGACAATGCACCTTTGTTACAACAATTAGAATTTGATGGTTTTGCATATCCTTCCACTTCCTAGGCTTTTGCAATAGAATATGTCCTGGACTTTTGGGGTCCTTTAGAATTGTAAATATTGGCACTTTTGTGTCAAACTTGTTATACTACATATTCATTTTTTTGATCTTGTTTTTATGTATATTCAAAAAAGGCCGGTATACAACGTTTGGGGGTGCTTTTTAAAAATAATGAACATCGACCGTAACACCTAGAACTAGGTCATTTCCCAAGGGAAAGTAATATGAGAACTTGTCTCCTAGTGTGTTATCTAACTTTGTCCAAAAAATCTTTTTTTTCTATTCCTTGGTTTTTCCTTTTGTGGTTTTTTTGTTGGGCATGGCTTGCTTGAGCCCTCAAAGTTAGTCATAGCCCATTCAAAGGCCCTCTAGGAGTCTTTTGACAATTCATCTTTCTCAATTGAAACAATTTCAAATAATTCATCCCAATAATCACATGTGCAATTTTTTCCTTCAATTCCTTAATTTGGAAACCTTTCTCAACACTAGTTAGGGACAATTCATCGCTAGTTTTGTCAATTGGGCAAACAAGACCAACTACTTCTTTTTCAAATCCTTGACCATGAAAATGACCATTGCCAACTCATGAACCCAAACCTTCAATGGATGGATGGCTTCTTTTTTTATGGAGTCCTCATTATCATTCTTGATGAATTGGAACTCTATTAAGGATTCATGTGTAGGCATCAACCTCACGCCCCCAGTCGATACGCTTTTTGAAAGCATCCAAATTCTGAGCTTTACCTTAGGATAATATTGGTTGACCCCCAAATATTCACCAATCACCTTCTTTAGCAACGTGGGTGTGTACTTGCATGTCAAAAACATTTCAGAAATATGACCTTAGATTATTGCTTGAGACACTCAAGGCGTCCAAGTGATTGAAAACAATATGATTTAAAAATGCATAGCCATCACCAAATTTTTTTTGAAATGCATTGAAAATCACTTAGCAGTTGTCAGGCGTTTTTTCGAAAATGAACTAAGAAATGCATGGTGGCCACTAAGCGATTCTCAACATCGTGACATAAGTAATTCCTCGCAGTTACCAAACATTTTTTAGCGTTAAGACTTGAGGAATGCTTAATAGCCGCCAAACATTTATTCACAATATAATCTATGAAACGCTTAGCGATTGCGAGGTGTTTTTCAACAATATAATATAAGAAACACTTAGTGGTTGCTAGGCATTTTTCGACAATATAAGCTAAGAAATGCTTGGTGGCCGCTAGGCATCTCACGCTAATATAATCTTAAAAACACATGGCAGCTGCCAATTATTTCTCAATAGTATAGGCTGAGCAATGTTGAATGGCTGTTAGGTGTTTTGCACTAATATAATTTTAGAAACACCTAGTAGATGTGAGGTGTTTCTTAACAGTATAGGTTGAAAAATGCCTCGCGACCGCCAGGCATTTTTAAAATTATATTCTAGAAAAACATTTGGTGACTACAAAGTGTTTCTTGTTAATATAATCTTAGAAACGTTTAGTGGTCACCAAATGCATCGAGGAAATTAGAATTGGTAATGCCTAGTGACCATCAAGCATTCCGATTCAAGAAGCTTTAGGAGATTAATGGACTTACAATGGTTTGTTAGCCATTTTGAAATTTTTGAAGGTTCTTAGTTTGTGACGTTGAGGTCTTTGTTTTGTTGAATATTTGTTTCACATGAATGTTGTTGATATGTTAGGTTAGAAATGGTTTTGTTCTTTGTGATTCTCCTGCATAAGATATAATAACACTAAATTTTAAGTACAGATAGAGATGAGTATGAATAATACTAAGATGGATCTAATGAAAGTTTAAAAAAATGCAAACAACTACATTAATAATCTTATGCACATAATGAAATTGAAACTTTATGACCCTATGAGAAAAAAGGGTGTTTTGTAACTAGCCTTGCAATTCAATTTTTGAATTACATCAGACAAATTGCAAAAAGTTGCAATAATTGTAACTCCCCATATATATAGTGCAACTCGTTACAACTCAATTACAACTTTGTCACAACAATTCCTTTTCAACTACTATGCAACTCCCCTATGATTATAATCATAATGTCATGTTAATGTCATTTTTCATCCATTCATCAAAATTTAACACATGGCATTATAAGGATTTTTTGTGATTGTTTTGAAATATTGATACCCATCATCCATTATGATTATTTGTTTTAGATGGTCTTGGATTATGACACGTGGCACAATCAAAAGTTGTCATGTAGCATATTAATTGATTTTTGGAAACATATATATACCTAGGTAGGTCGATACATAGCCATAGGTAAGTAAGTTGATATAGTTCCAACCTACCTACTTAACTAACTATTTACTTACTATCTAGGTAGGTAGGAAAGTAAGACCTACTTATTTAAGTAGGCAAGTAGGTTAGTAAGAAGGTAGAATACTAGAAAAATGAACTAAAAAAGTAGCCACATAAGGTTTTTAATTTGTTATGTGTTTTGTCTTTAGGGTTAAGCTTTTATGAGTTCATCTCAACATGGCACATATATTTTAATGTGAAAATGCAAAAGGAGACACCTCTTTTATATAGTTTGTGAAATGAAATATTGAAGACAAAACATGTGGGTTAAATCTTTTAATGGAACCCTAGTTGCAATTGAGTTGTAATTACCAAAAACAAAATCACATGTTTTTTGTTTTATTTTAAATTTTTTAATTAATTTGAAATTTTTAATTAATCATCTGACGTAATTATTTGAATTAAAATACGATAATTAATTATGTAGATTGATTATATGAACTAGTTAATATAATTTAGATAATTAGTTAGTTGAATGATTCAAATATTTAATTATCAAATAAGTATCAAATAATTAATTATCAAAATAAATATTTTATGATTAATTATTTAAATAATTATTGAATAATTAATTATGTTGATAATTGATGATTTGAATTCGAATAAAATTCAATAATTATTCACTTACATTAATAAAAATTTAAAATTTAAAATATTTGAATTAATTAATTAATTTTATATAATTAATTACTGAATTTAAGTAATTAATTATTAGATTTTTTAATTTATTATCTAAATTAGTTAAATACTAATTAATCAATTTTGATTAATGAATTTATATGAATAGTTTATTATTTAGCTTACTTAAATAGTTCATGGTAATTAATTATATTACATATTAATTACTAATTTAAAATTAATAAAAAATTAATATTAAATATTAAATAATAAACATGAATTTGAGTAAAAAACATTGAGGTATATAAAAACATATTCATATGTACACCTTTATTTAATTACTCACTTACATGAATAAAAAAATTCATTTAAAATTATTTGAATTAATTAATTAAATATATATAATTAATTACTGAATTGAAGTAATTAATTATTAGACATTTGTTTATTTATTATCTAAATTAGTTAAATACTAATTAATCAATTTTGATTAATGAATTTATATGAATAGTTTATTATTTAACTTACTTAATTAGTTCATGGTAATTAAGTATATTACATATTAATTGCTAATTTAAAATTAGTAAAAAATATTATTAAAATTTAAATAATAAACATGAATTTGAGTAGAAAACATTGAGGTATATAAAGACATATTCATATGTACACCCTTATTGAATGTTTAATAAAATATACACATTGCTTTTAATTTCAATTCAAAAATAGATTTTCACCTTTCATGAAATTCTATCATTTGATATGTATGTATATCAACATAATATTGTGAATTCCAATGTAGTGAAATATTATTAACACAATAATTGAACATCAAACACAACAAATAGGACTATAATATTTATTACATTATTTAAATTTTGGTTATTTAGATAATTACGAAAATGAATTATTTTAATTAATTAATTCAATAAAGGAATCGACTCATATCACTGAAACATTTAATAATTTAGTTTTAAAAAGTTGAAGTGTATAAACAATGATATATGTATGTGTATATTCATAAACATTTTAATACACCATTCCAATCCAATTGAAGGCTTACATTTACACTTTCAATGAA
>Ga0116227_10007512_pt1 | contig 21192 bp, 17 predicted proteins | sample S1TSphgellanicum_FD_89693 | JGI IMG/M metagenome (GOLD analysis project Ga0116227, IMG submission 89693) | Host-associated microbial communities from peat moss isolated from Minnesota, USA - S1T2_Fb - Sphagnum magellanicum MG | ecosystem: Host-associated > Plants > Peat moss > Unclassified...
AAATATTTTATTTTATACATTTTAAATTTTTTTTATTAACACTTTTTTTGTTCTATTTTTTTTTTTTTTTTTTTTTTGTAATGTGTTTTTTTTTTTTTTTTTTTTTTTTGCATGTTATCCCACACTAATTTTGAACCTAGCACCTCTCAACAAAGAATGAGAATATCAATCATCAACATAATTTTTGATGTAGAATAACTATATATATATAACCTAAAAGAAAAATCAAACCATGTGACAAAACCATGTGGCTTTGCACAAGGTTGAACTTTGTTGACCACCAAATGTGTTGAATAGAGCTCATTGGGGGTGCTTAATGTCTTCTTAAAATACTCCCAATGAGCTCTTTTGAACACATTTTCAAACTTGTTTTTTTCCACCATGCATGATTTTGCATAGAACCATCCAACACAATTCTACTTTTTCTTTTTTTTTTCCATATCTCGCTATTGCAGACTTACTTTGAACCCATGACCTTTCAAGAGATAAAGAGATTCCTACTAATAAGGTAGTTCATTGCTTGGAACACCTGTAATGTTATTTCTTATTTAACCTAAGAGTAGGCCCAAACTAGTCAAACCATGCAACAAAACCACATGACTCTACCCATGGCTAAGCATTAACGGCCAAAAAGTGGGCCAGACAGAGCTTGTTTAAGAGGGTGTTTAACATCTTCCCATTTGAGGGGCTTATTAAGAGAGAGGAATATGGCACATTACATGTGCTGTTTGTTTTGATTATGGGTGTCGTTTAACAGTTCTCATTTAACTTCGCAACCACGTTTCTGCATGAATTATGAGTCAGAATTGTGCTGTAAAGACGTAAGTTTGCAGCGTCAGAGACAAATCCTCGTTGGAGAAGGGAACACGTACCATGGACACACACAGTACATACCACAGGGGAGCGGCAGCCATAAATCTGGGCAGATTGTTCAAACAATTTTTTGATTGCTGGGTTATGGCACAAAACTCCAGAGCAGCACTTTATCTATCCCAGAAAGTTCTGCAAGGGCAGATAGTGAAACTATATTTTCTCCAAGATTTGGACCTTGCATCGGAGCCGTCTACGTTACAGCAATATTCAGCAAGAACAAAGGGTTTATGGCACTTTATGCAAAGCACCCCAGGTCATCATACAGCATCGATGAATGTCATTATTATTGTGTATTTTCCAAAAGTACTGCGTGTAGACTTGTCGGAGAACGCACTGGGTTGTGTTAAGGAAGAGTCCTGCATTGGATTCTATGGGACAGTCAAAAGATTTGAGCTTGGACTGGGGGCTTAGGATCTTTTTGTGAGTGACCTTACACCCACCCCAGCGTCCAGTAATAAGAACATATTACCTACCAGGCAGTGCTGCAGAAAGTAACAAGAAGCTCATTGTGGAAAGGCTCGGCCCTGTACAGAAAGTTCAAATAAAAGCAACGACAAATGATGGAACCGGGTCTACAGATTACTGCTACATTTCCCAGCCGTCATCCACACATTGGTTCCCAAGTTCAAACTCAAAATTTTACCTGAAGTGCCTTCGACTCTGGGCAGAGCAAAAGAAAAAGAGACACTGCAAAAGACCATTGCATACAGCAGTGAGAAGAATGTATAATTGTCATTGCTTCCTCTTTTAGGGTAAGGATTTGCTTTCTGAGTTGTCCTTGCGCATGTGTTTTAGTACCTTCGTTGGTTGGCTGTTGATAGATTATTCGTGTTTTCATTGACCGTCCAAAATATTTGACCAGTCTGAAGCAGGTGGAAACTATGTAATCAGTGAATCAGTTGCCCCCCACAAAGCTCTTGTCAGCAGAATCATCCCGCTTGGCTGCCTTCCTTGACCAGTTTGGATCCCATTGTGGGTTATTGGGCCCTGTCCGGACTATCGCATTGGATCCAACTTTGGGAAGTTTTACCTTATTAGAACCAGTTTCACATTGGGTGCACCGGTTTCTCTGGTGAAAGTGTTTAGACTGTTTAGATTGGAACGTATTTTTTTGGTGTTCAGAGTGTGGACACAGTACGTAGATGTACAACATCTTATCTATTGGCAGGGCCAGCATGTTTTTGATGCCTTGTGTTAACTGCACATAAGTCCAGTTCACACCAGTGTTGGGTGGGTATATATTTCCAAACCAAACCCCCGCAGGGTCTTTGACTGGGTACATAGGTTCATAATAGACAGGGGTCATATTTTGAAAGACCCACCCCAGGTTGGTTGGTACCAGGGGAATACAAAACGTTCAGTAACTGCCCCCACACCCATGCCTGTGTTTTCAAAATTTGTGTTATCCATACCTGAACCCAGCCCGGCTTGAAAAAACGTCATGGTTATGAGAAAAGCCACAATTTCATCCCCTTCGGTATACCTGTCAATATGGTCATTAGGGTTTGGGGATTAGTTTTATGAAGGAGAAATAGGCAGTAGCCACTCTCGAGAGCTTCAAGAGCCGCTTCTTTTGTTTGTTGAAGGTGATAGAAAGGGGTTGCAAAAGATGTGTTTATGATGAAGTTCACTATCTTTTTTTAGGTGGATTAACAATGGAAAGGAGACTTGATTGCGACATTGAAACTAGCACAAAGATGTGTTGTTGTGATGTTCCACATAAATGTAACACATCAACAATGAAGCAAATGGCTTGCAAGTGTTTGTGTTACGAAAGGCAACTTGAAAAAGGTTTGTTATGTTTATATCTTCTTTGATTTGTAGTTATGTGCTTTTGTTCTCATGAAGAATTTGTTGTTGCACAATCATTTGCTTCCTCACCTCATGCTTAAACTCTACATCATGGACCTTCTACAATTGTATGTTTTTGTGGTGTGAGGTAAATTAATAATTTATATAGTCTTATGTTTTATGGCTTGTGATGTTGATTGTTGTGATTATGAGCAAGATGAACCAAATCTTCTATTGATTTTTCAAATATGGTTTTGAAAAAAAAGCAATTTATATTTTCCCTTGTAGTCTAGGTTTAACAATTATTACCAAACTCACTTCTCACATAATGGTCTTGTTGATTGTCGTCAAGCTCACCTTCCAAATTCAAAAACCTTGAATGTTAGGGCTTGTGCAAAGTTGTTTTTTGAATTTGTACATTGAGGTATGGTGTGCATGTCTTGTCTCAACGATTTACATGTAGAAAAAGATGTGATCCTCACCTTTCACCTTTTAAGCTAAAGGAAAATGATCAACAATTGTGTTGTAGGTTGTTTTTTGATACTCTTCCATCCATCAATCCTTTTTTTCTTGCATTGTTTTTGCAATATCACTTGTGTTTGACAAATTTTTATTGAGTTACCTACCATGCCCATTCATCTCATGCATAATGCTTACAAATTAATATGTTTGTGTGATTTGTGGTTTGCAATGTTTGCTAGTTTACAGTGGTCACTGCCTTTCATCCTTTGAATGATTTGAAAATTTGTAACGTCCAAGCTTTAGGTCCATATAATAATTCCTTGAGAGGCATCAATCATATGCATGTAACAAGTCTTATTAATGTGATTCTTAAACTAGAATTTGTAAGAAATGCTTCCAACATCGCTTTTGAAATCTTGCAAAATGAAAGTAAATAGTAGCCAAACTTGGAAGAACATGGTGATGAGGCATACATTTTGAAATTATACATGAAGGAATTGAAGAAGCAAGGCATTGCTTGGAAGCCCCACAACCAAAATTTGCACATATAGGGATTCTACAAGGTGAACAACAACCAACTTGTTACTTTTGATAAAAACCAAATAATGTGATGCATTAATGCTACAATCAAATGATTGACCTTGAAATCCTAACCTTGCATACTATATGCCACGAAGGGTTGGTTATATACCACAAGGCTAATGGCATCATTGTCATGAAAAATCATGTCAAAATGGAACACAAGGTTCTTTATGCAAGATACCTAGAAGGTGTTTACATGGTACAATGTATACATGGAGTCACAATTTGATAATTTTCATTGCAACACATTTTGTATGTGCCTTTCTAGAAATTTGGAAAATATTTTGTGATAGAATTATGCAATTAACGGTGCATAACATCCTAAACTTTCATTATGTTGTGAAATTGATTAATAAGGGTATAATACCTAATTAGTTAGTGAGTTAAGGAGGAAGTGGTAGTTAGTTGTTTTCCCCTTTTCCTCTTTTCAAATATTGATATACATTGAACATGGGGTTTTAGGGACTGATATTGGATACTTTCTAATTCTTATGGACCTTTTCATTTTGAAACATGTTTTTGTGTGCTTATAAAATCATGCTAAAGTGATTTTTTTAATCTATGCATGAAGTAGAAATAATTATGGTAAAACTCTGTAAGTAGATGAAAGTATAAATTCTGTTGAATTAAAATGTTTGAAGAGAAATGTACATGATCAAAATTGTGCACTTACCATTTGGCGACCATCCCTAGGATCAATTCGAAGGCAATATTCTTAGATTGTTTTTATTGATTTTTTTATTTTTGGTTTTTATTCAAATGTTGGTTTGGTTGCATTAGTAAATAGATGGGACTTTTTTTTTTAATTTTTCATTTTTTGATCAATAAATCTAGTTGAAGAATCAAATCTGAAAGGGGCAATTGCCAAAAGGATCTTGTTTGAAAAGAAATTGAAGTTTAGAATTTTGAAGAAAGGGTAGAAATGCACAAAATATTACTAGAAGTTTGTAGAGACAATTAGACCAAACAAAGAAATGAAATCAAAAAGAAAAATATTGTACACATGATGGATTGATAAAGAGGCATGTAAGGCAAAATTATTGATCCATATGCATGCACAAAATTTGGATCCATGGATATAAAAAACTGAAGAAAAACTTGCTAGATACAAGACTATTCTAATGGATAAAATAAAATCCAAAAAACCACAAACTGTAACAACAATGAGGCACTACAATAATTAATCATGAAACCTTGGGAGGGAGTTACGTCTAAAAGGTTTTTCAAATTCTAAAGGCAATTCAAAGAAAAATCATGAATTTTCAAATTCGAAACAACAAGTGTTGAATGGAGAGGAGTAATGACTTCATACTCCACAACATTCAAATTTGCAAGATTCAACATGGAGCAAGAATATGGAAATGGCAACGAGTAACAAATCTATAACCAAATAGGTTATTCATATTCCAACTTAACAATTCAATATTTTGCCCTACTATCACTACACAAAAACATGGCAAATATGACTACACCTGTGATGGGGTTTGTAGCCATAAATACCATTTGTGATTACATGACTATATAATGAATATGGACACATAATATATACACTAGTCATATTTGTCCTAGTTGTAAATCTTATGGAATATATTATATATTTAAATTGAAATATATTTATAAATGGCCATTTGGTAGGAATAGGTAGGTAGGTAGGTAGGTAAGTAGGATCCTATTTATTTTTTGGTGACAAGCCTTTTTTATTGGTTCATCATAAGTAATATTTACAAATTGAGTGTATGTAATGCATGTATTGTGTGTAGACTATTACTTTTTCACCTAGTTATAAAGTTTACAAAGTTGAATTTGTTAACAAAAGATATGAAATAAATTTACAACATTATCCCACATCATCCTTTGTCCCATACAAGTATTCAACTTTGACGGTTATTATTTTTTTCGTACTTTGTCCAAATGAAAAATAAATTTCATTTTTACAAAATTTTCCAAGATCTACACATTTATAAATTTAAAAAACCAAAATATAAAATAATTTGACTGAAAATGCATTTGAATCTTCAATATTTCAGAAATTTGGACAACAATGATATCTTGAAGATTTTTAATTTTTTTTTCATACAATGATTTTTAAATAATTAAATATGTTTATAAACATATAATAAATCAACATGGTTTTTTTGGTGTGTGTGTGTGTGTGTAACGTTTCCCCACCTTTTAAAAATAACAAATCAATAAAAATGGTGTAAATGTTGTTTTATTTTTATTTATTTTTAACATAATTTTTTTACGAAGGATTTAAATTATTTAAATTTCATAATTACTAATTTATACACATATTTTTTTTAATTTCTTAATTTTTATCAAATTTTATGGTGAATAGTAAATCTTAATCTCATTTAAATTTTTTTTCAATTCATTAAATGTGATTTAATATCAAATATTAAAAAAAATTCAAGTTGTATGACCAAATACTTTGATAAATTATTAAATATCAAATTTTATATTCTTTGTTACCCATCACATGGAAACATTAAAAAAAATGCCATTTTACGGCATGTGGATTTCTTTTGAAATTCATTGGATATCACTAATAAGAATATATAAATCATTATTTAGTGTCGATTTTTTTAAAATCATTTAAATAAACCTTTGAACAAGAGTCTCAACTTAAATGTTTAAATTATATTCTAGGCATCAATTTTTTATTTAATTTTATGGTTTCAAGAACTTTGGTAATTTGTTTTTCATTTTTTGGGAATTTTTAAAAAATGAAACAAAATTCCCCCAATTTTTTTTTAAACCACTATCTATAAAATCATATTAAATAATTAATGACTCTAGGAAAAAGTTTTAGAAATTATAAGGTGTTAATTAATTATTTGTTCATTAATTATGTGTTTAATCATCTACAAACTTATAATATGTTTATTAAGTATGTATGTTTACCTTCTAATTTTTTTCCCTTTTAATTTATAAAATTTTAATGTTTCAAATTATGTATTATTAAATAATTATATGGTATTCATGAAGAAGATTTTTAATCACATAATCCTATCCATGAAGACTTTTAGTCATGTAATCATATCCATGGTTACAATAATACAAGTAGGCACAAAAACATGGCATATATGACTTTATGACTAGAAAATGGTCAATAGTCATATTTGTCCTACTCATAAATGTCAAATTTTGGCATATTGTATGAACCACCAAAAGAATGGGAGGAAACCATGGAAGAATTCACATGAGATGATGCATTTCATGATAATCATCTTCTACTTGAACTACTTAACCAAATTAGAAAGGAACTTGGAAGAAGTACTTAGGTGTTTCATCAAACCCCACCCAACATGTAGTGCAGTGGTTGATTTCCACAAGTACACCAATCTTGTATGAAGTTATTAATAGGTGAAGAGGACATAACATTCCAACCAAATACAACAATCTAGGAGTGGGATACTTAATCAACACAATTAGAATGGTGGTATGATTGGATTATCAACAAAAAAATTCAAACATTGAATCAATGTTTTTGACTCGTGCTTTCCATAAGGTGCAAGTATTACCATCAATAAGGCCACATGGTGAAAGAATGTCTAGTAGTAGAAGAAGTAGTCTGAAACAAGGGATTGTGGAACAGGTTTTAGATGTTTTCACCACTCGAATAGTACATGTTCCAAGATCATTGAATTTGTTGCAAAAATTGGTTGGAGCAAATGTTCCAAAAATGATGTATGTGGAAGCACAAATGCAACGAACACATCAAAATACAAAATAATCAACATAAGTATCGTTCTTCAAATGACGTTTTAGCCATTTCTTAATATTATTCTAAACAATATTGGAAAATATGCCATTCAACATTGACAAAGGAAGGGAACGACAAAGGAATTAGGTTTTGAGATGCGGACAAAAGGATTCAATAAAATCCCAATATTATTATAGAGATAGCCATGGATGGTTTGTGAAAGCTTTTTAAAGATATTATAATCTTAAAAGAGTTACTTCAAAACATCATCAAGGGGTGATTAAACAACCATTTAACCCATACTTGGGTGGGGGGTATGGAGATGTTGAATATTATGGTGAATTGCAAAAGAATTCAATGGGACTTTATAGTTTTCCAAAATTTAATATACATGTACATTCAACAATCATACATAACACCTTTTCATTTTGCTCATGCACATGGAATATTTACTATAATTCCTTATACATTAATACATGAACTAGTAATAACCATGCCATGTTCTAGACCCATGTATACAACATGATTAACAACCTTAGTTTTTAACACATGCATGCATGAATCATTTATAGTTCCATAACCTATTATTGTTACATTTATGCCCACTAATGTTACTAGAATTCTTGATACAATCGTACATGAACATGTAGTTATAATACCACCTATGGTGTTTTCCTATGACTCAAGGATAAGAATCATAGTTCCTAGCATAAAAATGCATGAATCTATAGTTTTTAACTTAGTGATTTGTGAGCACACATGACTTACCATCCTTCCTACCATAATTCATTATGTAACTTTTGCAAGAGATTCAAATCTACCAAATGGAAGAAATGGACCACTAGATTTATCAAGATCGTTAAGCATATCACGACAACCATATGAAGGAATTGGATTCATTTCATACCATCCAGAAGGCCAAATAGAAAAGCTTTGAACTATTCAAAATAGAGTAAGGGTGTTGATCTAGATGCACATGTACGAATGTTCAAGGTTGCAATTCAAGCCAATGGTGAAATGGAGGTTGTTGAAATTGTGAGTTTCTTTGAATTCACTTTGTGAAACATGATCTTAAACTAATGTAATAACTACTTAAGTAATTACCTAGGAGTTAAATTTTAAGAGTTTGTAAAAACATTATGTATATGGTCTATAAAAGTGCAAAATGATGAACATGTTTATATGTGGTTGAAGAATTTTTAGCTAGTTATGAATGAATGGGTTGAAGAATACTATGAGCTATTGTTGAAACTGGCAAATAATCTTCAAACCAAAACTTTAGATAGTTTTTTTATTGATATATTTTGGACTAGATTACTTTCATATTTACACGTTGCAATAGCAAGAATGGAGGAAAGGATGAATATTGCAACATCACAAAGTGGCAACAATATAATGTGAAAATAATATATCTAAAATAGAGGTTACTAGTTCTACATGTACCTTAAACAATCAAACTAGAAAAGCACATGTGAAACAACAATCTCCAATTCATTTTGGAATGTATGCACCAATTTTAAACATACAAATCATAATGTGAAGATATGTAGAAGCAAATAACTAAATAAGCTAGTTCGAATTATAGCAAAAGTCATAGCTCAAATTGGTAAGCCTCCAAAACTAATCAAATATTCTTGCCATATTTATGGCATAGGAGGACATAAGTTGATGAAATGCCCATGATTTGTGAAAATGAAAAAAATGTTTCAAAGGATACTTGAAACCATAGGAAACGAGACACTTGTCAAGAATGCAAACCTTGGTGCTACAATAGTGAACATGGTGGGAATAGTTAATACTAGGGATAATGTGAACGAGTAATAGGCATTTAAGGACAGGGAACCATTAAAAGGGAAGATTGTTGCAAAATGGAATGATAAAAGAAGTTGAGGCATAAGTTTGTGGATATGATATAACAAATGAATTCACAAGAAAAGGATTATGCAAGTCGCAAATCAATTGCAAAGAAATGGAATATTGGTTGGGTAGGTTTACCTAACATGAGGGCATTCCTACACAACCAATATTGCTTATACCTATTATTGGAGGACTCAAAACTGTGGAAAACATTTTTGGAGACCTTAACAAACAAATGATGGAACAAAAATACACTTTTGACCTAGGGCGATTGCTAATAATAGCAGTAGACCTTAAGAGGTACTTATTTCAAAAGTTTAAACCTACGAAATTGTCGATTTTAGTACTAGTAACAAAAGAAACTCATGTGGATGCAATTGCTATGGATGCACACATGTGCCAATAATTCAAGTGCAGATTGGGATAAACATGGTTGATAATGTTCTTTTGGACGAGGGAGCTAATGTGAACATTATCACCAAGCAATTACGCATCAAATTGGACCTGCTTAAGCCCAATCCTACACCCAATCATCTAAAGATGGTAGTACTAAACAATGTTCAAACCATTAAAAATCATCCAAATTTTGAAAATATACATCCATGGGATACCATATGTTGTGGATCCCAGTTATTCAATGTTGATTAAATGTTCATGGTTAAGGGATGTTAAGGTTACCCCTAATTATCGTAACAATGTTATTATTATTTAAGGGAATGGAATAGTAAGGATAATTTTTATGAATAAATAATTAGGGAATGAAATTAAACAACCTTAAGTTCTTGTGTGCTATGATTTAATCTAAGAGGGCCTAATAGATGAAGAAGAGGATGTCATATTTGTAACAAAGTTTAAATTGTTCTCCATTGGTATAATTGATATACCTACCATATTAGTACTTGAATTGGTTACATTTGGAGCACAAGTTTACTAGAGAGCGTAGGTGGAAACCAACAACCAAACCCAAAGTGTTAAGCTAGATGATAGTCAACTTCAACCAAAGGTATGACAAGAAAATAGATTTATCCAAAGATGTTTTATGAACATATTACTGGTGAGGTTTTGATGGACGAAGCTCTAGTTCGAGACAAGCTAAGAGACTTGCAAATTACAGGATGGATAATGACAAAAGAATAATAGGTCTAGATGTTGAACATTGGAATAGTAGAAGAACCACAATGTGTGAAAATAAATATGGAACTTATTCAAGCACAAATTTATGTATTAAAGTTGTTGTCGAAGGAATTCAAAAACATTTTTTATTAGACATATAGAGATTTCAAGGGCATACCACCAAAGTCGACACAACACAAAATAAAATTGGATACTATTGTTCCATTTGCACTAACAAATGATATTAGTTGAATCCAAACTACACAACAACTGTGAAGTAGGACATTGATAAGCTTTTAACAACATGATTTATTCAACCAATGGAGGAAGCAACTTGGTTGTCACCCATACTTGTAGTTCTTAAGAAAAATGGGAGACTGTGAATATGTGTAGACTTTAAAAAGTTGAATGTAACAACCAAAAACACTCCTACACACTACCATTTAGAGATGATGTGTTTAACACAATGGATAGGTACCATGCATATTTGTTTTGGATGGTTATTTAAGATACCATCAAATATCCATAACATTGGAAGATAGGTAGAACCATGAAAACACATTTCTTAGAAATGGCGGGTCATGCCATTTGGAATGAAAAATGGACCTCCAACTTTCCCATGGGAAATAATGAATGCGTTTTAAGAGTACCTAAATCATTTTATGAAGATATTTTAAAATGATTTTACTATGTATAATGATATGAAAATGCACGTAAACAAGTTCAGGTTGTGTTCCAAAATGATTTTGGGATTTATTATTTCAAAAAAAGGACAACTATTGAATCTTAAGAAAATACATGCGATTGTCAACATGCCAATTCTTGAAATCAATAATAGATTCAAGTATTTAATGGCACGGTACAAATTTATAGGTATTTTATTTTAAAAATTGCATTTATCATGGCACCTATTACCAAATTGATGATAAAGATTGAATTTTTCATCTAGACACCTAAATGTGAGCAAGCATGGGAAACTATCAAGCAAAGCTATGTTGAAGCACCAATTTTGATTTCACCAAATTGGGAAATGGAATTTCATGTCCACACATATGCATCCCTACTAGTGGTAGGAACAATGTTGGCCCAATACATCATTGGAAAACATGACCATCCTATTGCATATGCACCTTGATCATCAAATCATGTATAACATAACTATACCACCACATAATGAAAGGCATTGGCGATGGTTTATTCATTGCACAAGTTTATACATTAATCATGAATCAATAAGCCAATTTGTTTACTTTGTTTCAAAGGATTATAATCCTTTTGCCATTTTTTTTTTGAATAGAAAAGGATTTTTTAATAAGTTTAAAAATATGTTATTTTTATTTACTACGCTTTCCCCAATATATCACATGTTCTTTGTTAATCATTTTCAAATAAATATGATTTTCTAAAAATGTAAAATTTTGCACTGGATTTTGTGTGTTGTTTTGAAAAATGATCGCAATTTCAAATCATGCCAAAACATGTTAATTACTTTGAAGTTTATTCTTTTGTAGCTACAACTTTGTTTTAAACACCATTTACCTTGCATCACATTTAGATATAATAAAAGATTCATGAACATCAAATAGACCCAAAATTTCAATTTTTGGGGAAAAACATCAAATTATAATTTTTTAATATTTGGAGTGTTTTTTATGTGTGTGTAATAGTCCCCTATTATCACCAACAAAAAAAACATCAAAGAGTTTGTATATTATAAAAATCAAAGGCCCCTTTGTGAAACTAGTAATGTTTGATGGAACATTTGCTTGATTCTAAAGGTCTTTTGCTCAAATCAAAACTCAAAGTCAAAAGATCCAATGGTTCAATTTAAATTTCCTAACACCCATATTAATCATAAAGCACAACTTGCCATGATTAACATGCGATTAAAGGGGCACCACATAAGCACATATATATATGTAGTTTTGAACATGATTTGACATGGTTTTTGGGTCATTGTTTCATGTTTTTATATAGTGTTTAGGGGTTTGAATATGCACATGTATATGCATATATTTGTTTAGTATTTAGGGTTTGCAAGGTTTTTTTTTCTACTATCACATCAAAGTGTTGCCAAAGAGTATTTCAATGCATTCAAATGCCTAAATGATGAAGCATTCAAGTGCACAAAGGAGCTTTTGTAAAAGGTATGCATTTCATTCTCCACCTTTAATTGTTTGCTAGGTCAAAGGTTAGAGGTTGTCAATGTTGTTAAATGTGTGAGCATTGGTTTGTTGAATGGTTATGGTTATTTTGTTGCAAATTGGAACAAGTTTTGTTGTAGCGTGTTGGAGGTATATTATTGCTTGTTAAAGTGAATTTTGTTGTCATTCATCAAAATTATATTGTAGCTCATTGAATTGAAATTTGTTACAACTTATTACAAATCTATTATAATATGTTGAAATGAATTTTGTAATAATTAATCAAAGTTTTATTGCAATTCATTGGAATTTTAAATGTTCACCATTTTGTGAAAGGTTTGTGAGACTTGTGGTTTGGAAGGTTTGAGTGATTTTGTTACAAGTCAAAACTTTGTTGCAACTTACTGGAATTCAAAACCTTTGTTGTAATTCATTAAAGTTTTGTTGTAACTCGTTTTGTCAAAACTCTGTTGCAATTCATTAGAACTTTGTTGTAATTCATTGGAACTAAAAACCTTGTTATAGCTTATTAAGTTTTGTTGCAATTTGTTAGAAACTCAAAACCTTGTTATAGTTCATTGAATTTTTTTTGCAATTTGTTGGAACATTGAACATTTTGTGAAAGGTTTAGGTTTGGTGGGTGTGTTTTGAGAAATATTTGAGGTTCGAGTTCTTTTGTTGTTGTATTGTTGCAAATTGGAGGTTGTCAAATATATATATTTAGTTTGTAGGTCATTTTTTTATAGGTTGAACTTGAAGGTTCAAAAATTCAACATTTTGCAATGTTAGAATGAATAATGGTTATAAAAGATGAAAGTTTTGTCAAGTTGAAAGTGTTGGTGGGGTTGATGGACCACATGCATGTGAAGAGGTGGCCATAAACAATTCAAACATGGAAAATATACATCTAAAACTTTGTAATTTGTTTGAAAATGAAACCTTGTAGCTTGCAACTATACAAGCTCAAGTTGCATTTTGGAAACCACACCACTAAACAATAATTTGGTAGGCCTTCTTTGCATGTGGATCTTGAAAATTTGCAAATGTTGTAATGTATTGTTTAGATATTAGGGAAAACATTAGGTAATTTTATATTTCAAAGTTTTATTTTGAAAAAAAGGTTTGATTAAATATAATAAAATGAATGGGATTACTCCTATGAAGATTCATGTTGATTATGCACATCCTAAGTTGTTTGCTTAAAGAAACACACATCTTGTAAAAAAGGTAGCAACATGTGATGCAAATCATTTGTGACAATGGGGGAAGAAAAAAGGTGGGTCCTCTAGTTTTGCAATCACCACTTATTTTGGGTACACAAACCCTTACAAAGAGATTGATGAAGTCCATCAAATGTTTACTAAGGATGTAGTGTTCTACATTTGCAAGAGAACTTATCAAACATTTTCCAATGCTAAAAAATTTGGCCAAGAAAGTTAGTTTTATGCCAATGTCCTTAGGTTTCATTTCTTTCTCAATTTTGTTTGGATTAAGTGCTTCTTACAATGGTAAAAAAAACCTTAGATTTCCATGTATTTCCAAACCTTGCATCTATAGTCATTGTTTCTATGAGTTTTCATCTTTAGATGTTTAAAGGTGGTGTGGACACTTTTGGCCTTGTGATAAACTTTTAAATGAATATTGGACACCTACGCATGTTATTGTGGGCTTATTTTGAAGCGAATGAAACAAGTGCGTAAAATATGGTTATTCAACTTGAATCATTATTTAAAAAGTTTGGGTTGATGCATTGTGTGATTGCATTTGTGAAATATGAAGGCAACAATTTGATAATCACGACATTTGCATTATGTTTAATCATTGATCGTGAACCTGCTTATCAAGGTTTCAAAGGTATATGTTTCAAGGATGTGATGTCTAAGGCATGCTAATATGCTACTAATGATGACAAAGTTCCTAAAGGTCTAATGTAGGTGAATGTGAAAGATGTGCAATCAGCTTTACGTGGTGAAATAACTTTAGGAAAAGGGAAGCAAAAATGGGAGAATGCTTGCATTGAAAATGGGATGTCACTTCAAGAATTAAAAACCCATGTCAAAATTATATTTGCATCCAAAATCATCATGTTTGAGGAGACCTTGGAATTCAAGCAAGCCATCATCACTTGTTATGGAAGGTGAAAGATTGTCACTTTACAACAAATAATTCCAAAGGCCCAAGTGTGGGCTATTGGAAAGGCAATCACATCATGCTTGAACCCTATGGTCACAACTTGTGTTATGAACCAATTTCACAATCATTTGTTATTGTTCAATGTTTTAATTATTGTCATTACTTTAATTATCAAATTGTAAGTTGAAATGGTTGAAATGGTGTAGGTTTTCAATGGGACAAAAGCTTTGGACCAATTTAATTTTGAACTTTTCTTCAAAAAAAACATGTAAAAAGAATTTGTGAAGTTTATGAAAAAAAAATTCAATTTTTGAATTAAAATTTTTTAGATTAAGTTCATAACATGCTTGCCATAATGTTAAATCCTTGGTTCAAACCATTATGAATTATGAAAATTTTGGTGGGATGTGGGGATGCAATTTGGCTTATTTACAAGTTTGATTTAAAAGTTGTAATTCCTTTTTTCATGACATGTTTTGAAACACTCTATTGTTGAACCATGCACATATGTTGGTCATGGTTATGAGCTTGAAAATGAAGGTTACATGCTTGGGGTCGGATCATTTTTTGAAAAATCTTTTTGAACACTTGTCACTAGATAATTATTTTTGTTTAAGAGGTTATCCATACCCCCTTTTTACATGTGAAAGACCTCTTGCATAGTTGGGCAATTGCAAAAGGCAATTTCCAAATGTGGCATTTATGGTGTTGAACAAATTCTTGGCATTCTAAGGTCACAAATTGAAATAAAAAGGGTGTTTAGTCTTGTTGGGTTATTGACAATTTTGTGACCATGTCGTTTTAAAGTGGAAAATTTGAACAAAATCATCATAATTATTAAAAATTGACTTTATGATTGGTGTGATAATTGTTTGCCAAATAAGAGCATGAAAAATTACCTAAAAGATAAAAGGTCTTTAGCTAGTGACAACTATGAATTGATTGAAAAAGAAAAATATTTTGAGGATTTGAATGTAGATGATGATTAATTTTGTGTAAGTATTCAACTTTCCCATTTTTTTCTTTTCCTTTAGCAACAAATGAATCTTTTGTTGTTGTTTTTTTGTTTTGTTGTCATTAACAGTTCTAAGTTTTTGCAACATGTTTTCTGACTTGAGGATTTGAAAATAATTGATTTACAAGAGTTGGATATGGGATGGCAAGTTATTAGGTTTTAGTATTGGATAATTGGGGTGGGGTTTGGGGTGTTGGTGGGGCAAGTAGCTTACATTATAGTAGGTAGAGTTCTTTTGAGAAATGGGGTTTGATACCCTTGCAAGTTATTACAATTTTAGGAATGTGCTTTCGTGTGAGTGAAATTTTCTTATGACCACATAGATTTTGAATATGCACAACCGTGCTATGTATCCATAGTTAATGTAAATTTTACAACCAACAAATTCATATTTGCTGAAGGATCAAAACTTAACTTGAATCCACATCTGCCTCTACAAATAAATTCTTGAAAAATTTCAATGCATATCTGTTTGTTATATATATATATATATTTACAGAATATGCCTTATTGATATCCTGGAGTTAACCGTAAAATGTTATATATGGCCAACACTGGTTCAAACCTGAGTTGACACAATAGCTCAGCTTCTACCAAAGGGGCTCTACATCAGAGAAAACGGTTCTGAGAAACACAACGGCCTTCAAATTTTTAATTATTGGGTTTGATCTTTTCCCGCGTCCTTATTGATGCTCTCAAAATGTGCTTTGCAGGATAGGAATAATGCAAAACGGAATAAATTTTTTGCATGGATGCCGACATACAAGTAAAATTAGGACACCCCGCAGGCTGCAATCATGGAGACAACTTGATGAGGAGTTAGGCTAGTACAATTTCTACATCTCACTGAATTGATGGCACAAAAAGAAAAAGAAAAAGGATTAAAAAAATACCTATTATTATACTCACTGAATTGATGGAAAAAAAGGGATTTAAAAAATACCTATTATTATACTCACTGAATTGATGGAAAAAAAAAGGGATTAAAAAAATATCTATTATATATAATAATTTCTTCTGGAATAAGAAAGTTAAAGTTGGGATGCATTGAATAGGTTATGTTGGCTGATACTTTTGATACTTTATACCCCAAAAGCCACCTGCACACAAATGAATTAGAATAAAGAATGGAGGCCAGGCAGGACCCAGTACTTTTTTAACCTCCTTAATTTTAAATTATTAATTCTTGCTTCTCTTGGGATGTGAAAAATCTGACACAATGGGTAGTAGTAAGTAGTAGGCTGCTTTGTCTTCATTGCTGCAGAGAATTTTGCTTTTTGCCCTGCAAAACGCCGTTTTATTATTACATGCCTTTGCCGATTTATTATGCTACCATGCAAAAAAGAAAAAAAACCCCATAGGGCCTATGCACTAGGCAGTTGCAGGATTAAAATATTGGTCTATTAGCTGCTAATCTACTGGGGTGTCAGTAGCAGGCTGTATAGATTACAACCAGATTTCAGGCCATGCAGTAACAGCAGCAAAGCTTGCTTAGCGAGTACTAGTGTAGCCTCTGCCATTGGCCCAAGTGTTACCACATCCTCAACTGATTTTTCCTTCCAAAACCTGGTTTTTTGGAATTTGTTTGAATTTTCAGCTGCAGAAATAATCACTTCAAAATCAATATCTCCCACATTCTGAATCCGAACCTTACCAAATAAATTCCATTCAATCCTGCTCATCAAGCAAGCTCTTTGCAACAACACCAAAGGCACATTCCAATTCCTCCGAAATTGTTAGCTACAATTTAATTTAAGTTTCAGTGAAGAAATCATTCAATATTCAAGAACTTTTGCACCACAAGTCCAAACGCCATGGAACTAAGCCCACGCACCACCCCTCGTCGTCGAAAGCTTTCGAAAGACACCAAGAACACACAATCTGAAGCAACCCGGTTCGGTGGATCTCATATCTACAAATCAAAACAAACTACCATAGATAGATAGATACATCCATGTGGAACTTATTTCATCAGTTACAGTAAATTGACGACCATATTGGGAGTTACATCCCATCCATGGTGGATGAAATTTCTCATCTGATCCGGTCCCTCTAGAGCCTTTTGGGGTTCACTGCGTTCCCAATGGCCATTTCACATGGCAGGGAACAGCCATTGGCAATGCAGTGAGCTGAAAATGCTCCAATTAGTGGTATGTGTATATATTTTTTATAAATTGTTGCCAATAGGGGGCCTATGGGTGGTAATAGGTCTACAATCAAGAGGTCCTGAGATCAAACCTAGGCACACATGTGCAACATTATGTAATTCTTTGGCCATGGTGCAAGACCCTGGAAGTGGTTATTGCAATTCTGGTGTATCACCACCCACATAGGTATTGCAGAATTCTTTGCCAAAGATTTTTCTTAAGGCATGGAAACAAAGTAATGAATCTCATCAACCATCTTGTGTTCAAGTAACTTCCCAATTTGGTTGTGATTTTTGCCCTGGCCGGAAACTTATGCAATGATTCTCTGGCTGCTATATTACCAAAAATATAATTTTAAGGCGAAGACAGATTCCAAAATACACCTCCAGAAGAGCACCTTAAATGTAAAACGCCCCGGTTAAAGCTTTCAAGTGTCTCAATAAACTGACCACCCGGACCCCAAAACATTGAATACTGTGACAGTCCGAGCCTGGCGATTTAGATTATGTAGTGCCAGGGTAGTCCAGTTCAGGGTTCATTAATGGAGTCTTGTCAGGCCATGATTATCCAGCATGTTGGGCTCTAGGGAGATTATGCAACTGGTGCTCAGATTGGTAGGAAAATTAAGTAACTCAGTAGCCCTCTCTCTCTCTCTCAACCAGATAAACCCAGTGAATAACTGTATTGGACTACGTAAATGGGATTGTGTGTTACAGCTAGAATAACATCACACCAAACTGCTGGGACTTGGGGAGAAATATTGGAGATAAAAAAAACCAATCACTTGAATCAGCAGTCAGAAGGCCACTGTCAATGATCCCAGTCTTGATATGATCATTTTCAACACAAATGCATCAAGTGACGAGCTCTCTTAACATTTGAGTACTTTTTTGTTTCCAGTACTTGAAATGCCCCAAACAGACAGTCGGACAGAGCTCAAATCAAACACAAGGATGTGGTGAAAGTTAAACCCAGAACATGCACCTAGATAATGGCCTATTTACAGACCATACAGCACAGACACATCTGCAGTGGGCTTGCAATATTTAAGATGCCTCTTATGCTTATGATCATTCATTGTGAAATAGAAGGTACTTAGTGCCCAATATGACAGTTGGAATCAACTGAGTTGAACTCCCAATACAAGCACAAGTTTTCCAAATTCGCCAAATTCAATCTAACTGTATAGCACCCTGTGATTTGTTCTGATTTGAGCTGAACATGAAGTGATGTATTAAAAATGCAAGTGACACAACTTGCAAGCCCACTGCAGAGTGGAAGGGCATGCTCTTACCAAGTGGAAGGCCTCACCCAGTTATCAGATGTGGCAACCCACCACAGTCACCTCTGGGGTTTGACAGGAGAGAGAGAAGGGGGAGCATTGGCCAGCAGACTTCTTCAATGTAAGTTAACTACTAACAGGTTCAAAAAAGAAATGTTATGGTGCGAGAAATTCAAGATATACAGACAGCAGACAACAGACCTCGGCTCTGACATGCGCGCGATCTCATTGATTGGCAATCCCTGACAGTCTGGGTGTAATGGGCGCTTGTTTTCGGGACTTAGCCGGCGTTAGGGCGAAAGAACACGGTTCCAAGAGGCCGGCTGGCCGACCCGCGAGCGCCGGTTAGCCGTGCTTTGAACGACCGGCGGATAAGACGGAGGATTCCTCCGGGTGACCTGCCACCGCCACGTGGATACGAATCTCCTCGTGGCGGTAGTTTCGACCGGGCCGGGCCGGGCCGGGCCGCGGGGGGCCGGGGTGTGAGTGAACGTGGGATAGGCGTTTGTGGGAAAGGAAGAACAGTGAGTGCTGTTTTCTGGGGCGATTGGCTTTGTTTTTTTCCGGCTGTTGTGCTGGGTTATTGGGTGAGGCGAGGTCTGTCTGATGAGTTGATGAGATTGCCACTGCTGTTACCTCCTGGTTGCTCAAGCATAGCTTCCAATCGAGCAGGATTCGCCGGCAGCGTCTTTTGTTTGCAAAAGAATAATTCAGAGTGTACATTGGACAGCGGCCCGCCTCTGCTGCTTTGTATGAAAAATTATAAAGCAGCTGTTATGACTTATGACCCTAATGAATTAACAGCTGCCGAGAGGTTGTGGGCGCTTGTATAAGCGGTGTAAAAAAGATGCAGAAGAAGGATGTGTTGTGAACGCTCACGTCGTGGTGGACCGAGCGTTTTTTGTTCGGGTTTTTTTCAATATGAGAGCGCGACACGCAGAAGCAGCAGTCGTTGTGATCAACCTAAGATGAGGTTCGAATAGCTGTCTCTTTTCTGGTTACCGAGTTATTCGATGTGATGATTCCTGTAAAGGATTTTTGTTTTTGTCGGTTGGGGCGATGAAACGGGTTGATGGAGTGAAGCTCTAGGGCTTGTTTCTTGACTTCTAGATACAAGCAACCTTTGGTGCAACCAGCTAATGTACAGCCGTAAATATGGCTTTTGCGACACCTTTGGTGCGACGGACTTTCCTCGCAGGTTGCGGTGCTGAATCCGTGGAGGTAGTTGTGCGGTTTCTTACAGTGTGAGAGCAACCAGCATGCTGTTTTTGAACAAAGATCTGTGCAGTGCATTTGTAACTCGGGTGTAGGCATGCCAGTCTTTTACCTCCTGTGGTGGTGAATCGGTGGATGTAGTTGCTCCAGTGGCGTTTCTGTGATCAGAGAGCAGCTCTTCGCTGAGAGGAATTCAGGATCTGCCCGGAATATTGTATCCGTTAGCATACGCGTCAATGGAAACTGTTCTTTTCTTTCGATGCTCAATCAGTTGCTGTAGTTGATCCACTGGCGTTTCTTGTCCCTGTACTCAGGTTGAATAGGTTTTTAGAATGTTACAGCACTTGGACTATCTGCTTATATCGAGTCTCGAATTTCGTTGTCGTTTACCATCAGGGCATTGGACTGACTCCCAGTACTTGCAATATTTGCGCTGGTTTGCATTCCCGCGAAGATTGTTTTTTCCAACCTTGTATCTTCCTGAACGACTTTCGCATCCCATTTGTCGGCCTTACTTATACCGTTGAAAGCTTGCTTCAGCTTTCAAGGTTGTATACAGGGTCGAGGACTTCGCACGACGTTATTATTATTCATGCAGTGAGTGGGACGTCTTTTTCAAACATGCAGAGTTTGTTAGGGTCTTCCAACTTCTATCCGCAATGTGTTTATTCCTACTATTGATTTTCCAAACTTTCTGGTTCTGCTGTCCCCCATCACGGCTTGTTTTGTTCAGACTGTTTAGTGCCCAGCGAGCAAGAGCTTCATGTCAATGACCTGCAAAGACATCCTTCTGACCAAGATACATAGCATTAGAACTAATCTTTGAGTAACTGCAAGAAGTACAAATTAACGAGCTCTTTAAGATGTTTGAA
>Ga0116227_10007514_pt1 | contig 21190 bp, 20 predicted proteins | sample S1TSphgellanicum_FD_89693 | JGI IMG/M metagenome (GOLD analysis project Ga0116227, IMG submission 89693) | Host-associated microbial communities from peat moss isolated from Minnesota, USA - S1T2_Fb - Sphagnum magellanicum MG | ecosystem: Host-associated > Plants > Peat moss > Unclassified...
ACTTCGGCTACCCGTTCGAAGTGGTCGACGTGCTCGAAAACATGCCCAAACGCGAGGCCCTCTCGCAAATGACCAACTGGCCGACCTTGCCGAAGGTCTTCATCGCCGGCAAATTCTACGGCGATACGGACATCCTCGGTCCGATGGCCGAGAGCGGCGAACTCGAAACCGTCTTCGCGACCGCGTTCGAAGGTCAGGCCAAACCGACGCCGGTCATCAACCTCCACTAACGCTTGCTCGCGCTCTACGAAGCCGGGGGCGAGGCCACGTGGCTGGCCTCGTTCCGCTTCGCGGTTGAAGTGCGGCCTCGGTATTGCGAGTGCGACGGTCAGGCGCACGTCTCCAACGTCGTCTACCCCGCGTACCTTGAGCTGTCGCGGCTGCAGTACTTCAAGTCCGCGGGCGATCCGGAAACCGGCGACTTCGCCTTCCAGCACGTAACCGCGGAACTGCAGCTGCGCTACATGGGCGCTTGTTTTTACGATGAGGCGTTGCGGGTGCATTCCAAGCTTTTCGCCCTGGGACGCTCGAGCGCCACGATGGATCAGGCGGTAACCGGCGCCGACGGAACGATCCGCGCGCTCTCGCGCGTCACGGTCGTGCGCTCGATCGGCGGCAACGTGACCGCGCCATGGTCCGAGGCGCAGCGAATCGCGCTGCAAGCGTTCGAAGGGCGCGCGCTAACGCCGCATGTGTAGCCGGTGCGCGTTCGTCGGCGGGCTTATCGGCTTCGCAGCACTGCCCGCCGTGGCGGCGGCGCGCACAAACGATATCGCGGCCCGAAAGGGCGATCCGGCGGCGCTCGAGATCGCGATGCCCGGGATGGAGCGCGTATCCGACACACTGTGGCTCAGCCGACTCACTTCCAACGTCTGGATCCATACGACGACGAACCACCTCGACGGCATCGGATATTATCCCGCGAACGGCGCGATCGTCACCAGCGCGAACGCCGCACTCTTGATCGACACGGGATGGAGCGCGAGCGACGCGCGCGAACTGCTCGACGCGTGGGAGCGCCGCAAGCTACCAAAGATCACGCAAGCACTGGTCACGCACTTCCACTTCGACCGCACCGGCGGAATCGGCGAGCTTTCCAAACGCGGCATCCCGGCGTACGGAAATCCGCTGACGATCGGTCTAGCGCTGGATAACGGCCTACCCGCGCCGCGACCGCTGCACGACGTCGAAAAACGGCCGCGGCGGCTGGGCCCGGTCGAGGTCTTCTATCCCGGCGAGGGCCACACGCTCGACAACATCGTCGCCTGGGTTCCCAGCGATCGCGTGCTCTTCGGCGGGTGTCTGGTAAAGTCGACGACGGCCGGCGATCTCGGCAACGTGGCTGACGCGAACGTCGCGGCGTATCCGGCAACGATTCGCGCAGTCCGGCGCAGGTACGCGCCGCGCCATGTCATTCCAGGCCACGGCACGATCGAGGGCAACCCGCTCGCACACACGACGCAATTAGCCGACGCTGCCAACCGTTAACCGCCCGCGAGGCGGCGGGGCGCCGTGCGGGTCGGCGAAGGCGCCGGCCGGCGAGGCCATCAACCGCTCGAGTTCTTCGGGCGAGAGTTCTTGCGAGAAGTCGCGCTCGGCCGAGACCATGCAGAAGAAGCCGAACGCCTCGTCCCCGCGGTTGACGAACTGATGCGGCACGAGCGGACCGATGTAGACGACGTCGTGCTGGCGCACTTCCCGTACCGTTTCACCCACGATCGCGTGCCCGACGCCGTGCCCGACGATCACGAAGTGCTCGTGCTCGTGCTTCTCCAGCCGCGATACGGTGCCGGGCGGGAGATCGAAGTAGCGAACTTCGTTCGAGGGTCCGGGTTCGGTGGATGCCGCCTTACGGCCGCCGATCAAGGTGTGGCGCACGACGCGGGTCTGCACGCCAGGCACGTAGCCCTCGGGCTCCACGCCTTCCCAACCGCCGGCCGTCCGCCGGATCACGCTTCGTTGTTCCATGGCGTCACCCATCATACCACAGCGCGGCTCGCAGGCGGCGCATCAAAAAGGCGGTCCCCGGGTCAATTTCGGGCGAGAAAAGGGTCCGCCGGAGCCGGGGCGCCGAAGACGAACCCGGTTTGAAGGGGGGACTCGTCCCCTCGATCCCCGGTCGGAGCAGAACGCCTTGCCGCACAGCTACTGGCTCTTCAAGAGCGAGCCGGAAACCTATGGGTTCGACCGCCTCGAGCGCGAGGGCCGCACCGAGTGGAGCGGCGTCCGCAACTATCAAGCCCGGAATTTGATGAAAGCGATGCGGCTCGGCGATCTCGGGTTCTTCTACCACAGCAGCACAAAGGACACCGGCATCGTGGGAATCGTCAAAGTCGTGCGCGAGGCCTATCCGGATTTCACCGCACGCGACCGCTCGAGCCCCTACTTCGACCCCAAAGCGACCGAAGCGAAACCGATCTGGGAAATGGTCGATGTCGCCTTCGAACGGCGGCTGCCCCGCTTCGTTTCGCTCGCCGAACTGCGCGCGAATGCCGCGCTCGCGCCCACGATGGTCCTGCTCAAGAAAGGTTCTCGCTTGTCCGTGCAACCCGTCCATCCACGCGAGTGGAAGATCGTCCTCAAAATTTCCGAAGGACCCGCCGGCGCATGATGGAGCGCACGTACTCCCCCCGCGACGAAGAGTGGCAAGAGCGCGTTCGGAACAGTTTCGCATCGCAAGGCGCGATGCGACTCCTCGGTGCGTCCATCTCGGAACTCGCTCCCGGACACTGCACGATCGTGCTTCCGTTTCGTGAGGAACTCGCGCAACAACACGGATATTTCCACGCGGGCATCACCAGTGCGATCGCCGATTCGGCGGGCGGCTACGCCGGGTTGACCCTCTTCCCGGCCAACGCCGAAGTGTTGACGGTCGAATTCAAAATCAATCTGATCGCGCCCGCACAGGAAGGGCTCTTGCGGGCTGAAGGCAACGTCGTGCGCAGCGGCCGCACCTTGACGGTCTGTGCCGTCGAGGTTTCGGTCGAGCGCGACGGCGCGCGCATTCCCTGCGCGCTGATGCAGCAGACGCTGATCCGAATCGACCACAACCGCTAGCCTCGAGGAGCGCATAAGCGACGGCTCGACCCCGTTCGAGACACATTCGTTTCGAATGTCTCCCTAGGTTCGCCCGCTAACCGATACTAGGAGGATGGGTAACCGGGCGACGACGGCCTCGCTTCAAACCGTGCAGAGGACGTGAAACGCCGTTCGATCTTCACGCGCATTGCGCTGGCCGCGGCTCTGTCGCTCGTATCGTTCGCCGCCGGCATGCTGCTGTTGATCAAAACCGATCTCGAGAGCGCGATTTACAGCGCGATGGACGCTCGGGTCCAAGTTGCCCAAAACGTCTTTTTCGATTTGATTCGCGCCAAAGGCGAGCCCTCGCTGCGCGACGCCACGCTGCGCTTGGGCGGTTGGGTGGCAAGCGGCGATAATTCGCTCGTCGACCACGTGCGCGAAGTCACGGGCGCGGACGCGACGCTGTTCGTCGTTATCGGCGGTACCCCGATCCGCGTCGCGACGACGATTCGGAAGGCCGATGGGACGCGCAACATCGGGACGACGCTGATCGGCCCGGCACGCGCGGCCTTCGACGCCGGCCACAGCTTCGGGGGCGTCAGCCCGGTTGCGGGGCGCGATTATTTGAACCGGTACGGCGCCCTGCGCGATGGTCGCGGCCGGGTGATCGCCGTCGTCTATACCGGCATTCCGCTGACTGCGCTGCAGAAGGCCGACTGGGAGATGTTGCGCTGGGTCATCATCGGATCGCTCGTGACGCTAGCCCTGAGCCTCGCCCTCCTTTACGCCGTGCTCCGGCCGCTGCGACTCGCCTTCGCGGCGACGCTCAGCATGGCGCAGGGTCTCGCGGCCGGCGACGTCGATCAGCCGAGCACGCCGCTGACCGATGACGATCTCGGCGAAGTCAACTTCGCGTTCCGCTCGATGATCGGCTATCAACAACGGATGGCCGGCATCGCGGACGCGCTGGCCAGCGGCGATTTTACCGTCGACGTCACGCCGGTCTCCCCGCGCGACCGGCTGGGCGTGGCGTTCGCCTCGATGAGCGCCAATCTCAACACGCTGATGCGCCAGTTGGAGCGGTCCGCGATGACGGATAGCCTTACGAAACTCGGCAACCGCCGCGCCTTCGACCTGCGCATGCGGACCGAACTGGGCCAGGATATCCACAACGCCGCTCCACTCTCGCTGGCATTGGTCGACGTCGATCACTTCAAGTCGGTCAACGATCGATTCGGCCATCAACACGGCGACGTCGTGCTGGCCGCGCTCTCGGCGGTCTTGCGCCGCGCCTGCGACGAGGACTGCGCGTACCGGCTGGGCGGCGATGAATTTGCCGTCGTTCTGGCCGGAAGCACGGCGGCGGCGGCACATTTGGCGCTCGAGGCGATTCGTGAGGCGGCGGAAGCCGAATTACTCGGCGCGACGGTGACGATCGGCGTTTCGACGCTCACCGAAGGTTTCGATAGCAGCGACGCGCTGCACCGTCAAGCGGACGCGGCGCTGTACGTGGGTAAACAGCGCGGCCGGAACACCGTCGTTGCCTTCGACGACACGCAGAGCCGGCAAACCGTGCCCCAGCAGATGAACGTTCACTCCGTGGCGCGGCTGATCGACGAGGTAGACGTGCTCATCAATTTCCAGCCGATTTGGGATTTGCGGCGGGGCGCGATCCTCGGCTTCGAAGCGCTGGCTCGCCCGGGCACGGGTCATGGGCTGACCGGCCCGCACGAGGCGTTCGCGGTCGCTGCCAAAATGGGACGCGCGCACGATCTCGATCGCGTTTGCCGGGACGCGGCGATCGCGCGCGCCAAAGATCTGCCGGCCGGGGCCCTTTTGTTTCTCAACGTTTCGCCGGAGACGCTCGCGCGGGGCGATCTCAAGCCCAGAGCCCTCGCGGCGGCGTTGGAGGCGATGGGCATCACTCCCCATCAAGTCGTCTTGGAAATAACCGAACGCTACGACGGTCCCTCCGATCCCGTCGTCGCGGCGGCCGCGGCCCTGGGGCGGTTCGGCTTCAACCTCGCGATCGACGACACCGGGGCCGGCAACGCCGGCCTCGAGTACCTGGGGCGCTTGCCGTTCGGTTTCGTCAAAATCGACGGCGCCATCGTCGCCAAAGCGGCGCACGACGTCGCGGCCCGCGGCGTGGTCGCGGCGATCGTTGCCTTCGCGGCGACCACCGGCGCGTACGTGATCGCGGAGGGGATCGAGGACCAAGCGATGCTCGACATGGTCTGCCGTTTCGGACGAGCGGGGGAACCGGGCACGCTCGAGATTCGCGGCGGACAAGGGTATTTTCTCGGCCGCCCCCACTCGGGGTTCGACACTCCCGGCGCGCACCTCGTGCCGGCACTCCTGGGTTTGGCGAAGGCACCGCAGCCGCCCGCGAGGCTATCGCTGTGATCCGACAACAACCGATAATAACGCGCGTCGGCCGCGCGCGCGAGGAGTTGGGACCATTCGCAAGTGATTGTCGGACGTAGAGCGAAAAAGCGAGCACCGCGATTCTCGCGAGACAGCATGGGTGAAGCGTGGTTCATGAGTCAAGTAGAATGGTTCGGAGCTTACCTAAGAATTACGAGCGCATTTTCGCACTCGTATGCGAATTGCCACCCGGCGTGCATCGGACGGCGGGCGAGCTCTTCATCGAGGCGCACGCGCGGTATCCGGCGATGGGCGTTTCCACCGTCTATCGCGGCCTGATCCGGTTGCGCGATCTGGGATTGGTCGCGGAGATCCAGTTACCGGGGGCAAGCTCGGCCGTCTACGAACGCGCTGCCCCGTCGCACGCGCACTATCGTTGCTCGGCCTGCGGCACGGTAATCGACGTGCCATACCGCTTATCGAGCGACGTCCTGGAGCAGGTCGCCGCGCAGATCGAGAATCCGATTAGCGATTTTTCGCTGACGTTCCACGGGACGTGTCAAGCGTGCACGAACGCAGCGCCGCGCGGGCCTCGCGCATGAGCCGGGCCACGATTTCGGCCGCCGAGCCCGGCCGAGCCAGCGCCGCGGCCTGACCGGCCCAGAGCGAGAGGAATTCGGCGTTGCCTTGCGCCGCGGCGGCGCTGCGAACGTCGCGCGTCATCGCGTTCTGGAACGGATACGGCGCGATATCCTCGGGATCGCGGAGCTCCGCCGTGGCCCGATTTCGGATGCCGCGCGCGGCGCGGCCGGAGAAAACGCGCGTGATCGTCGTGCGTTCCGCTCGCGCGCTCGCGATGGCGGCACGATAGGCTGGCGCGATCCCCGACTCGTCGGCCAGCAGGAACGATGTGCCGAGCGCGGCGGCTTCGGCGCCGAGCGCGAGGGCTGCGGCGACACCGCGCCCATCGCCGATGCCGCCGGCCGCGATAACCGGCAAGCTCGTGGCGTCGACGACCTGCGGAACCAGCGCGAGCGTACCGACAAGCGAGTCTTCCACCGGCTCGAGGAACGTGCCGCGATGCGCGCCGGCCTCGGCGCCTTGCGCGAAGATGCCGTCGACGCGGGCGGCGGCGAGCGCGCGGGCTTCGGCCACCGTCGTCGCCGTCCCCAGGGTTGCGATGCCCGCCTCGCGGAAGCGCGCCAGCGCCGGCTCGTCGGGGATGCCGAAGGTGAACGTGAAGGCGGCGGGGCGAGCGGCCAGGACCGCGTCGATCTGCTCGCGGTATCGTTCGGGCGGCGCGGCGGGCGTCGCCGGCTGGGGAATGCCGAGCTCGTCGCGGTAGGAACGCAACGTCGCGTGCGCGGCCGCGATGCGCGCTTCGTCGCGCGCGTATGGTTGCGTTTCGACGAAGAGATTGACGCCGAACGGGCGCTTCGTCAATGCGCGCAGCGCATCGATATCGCGAGCGATCTGCACCGGAGTCGAATACGCGCACGGCAGAATGCCGAAGCCGCCCGCTTCGCTGACGGCCGCCACCAGTTCGATGGTGGCCGCACCGGCGATCGGAGCGAGCACGATCGGCAGGTCGAGAAACGTCAGACGCATCGTCGCTCCGGAGCATTCGAATCGAGAGGACGATCGTGAACTTCGCGATTCATCCGTCGATACCGGCGACGAGCACGCGGGCTCTACGCCTGGAGCGATCGGTCGGCCACCCTGGCCGGTCCGCGCGCGAGCTCGACGGTCCGGTAGCCCAGGACGCCCAGCAACGTGCCGTCGGGAACCTTCAGCGGACCGGGCGCGGCCGCCGTGCCGGGCGCCGGCTGCGGGTATGCCGTCGACGCGGCCGAGGCGAACCGGATGTTGCCCTCGGTATGCTGCACGACTTGGTGGATGTGGCCGTTTAGCACGGTGACGGCATCAAAGCGCCGCAGTGCCGTCAACACGCGCGCGCCGTCCTCCGTCGTCCAGCCCCATTGCGGGTAGAGCGCGTATAGCGGGACGTGCGCCAACACGACGATCGGGGTCGACCGCTTCTGCGCGGCCAAATCCTTTTCGACGAAATCGAGTTGCTCGGCGCCGAGCTTTCCGTCGATCTCGAAATTGAAAACGTTAACCAACGCGAGAAAGTGCGCGCCGCCTTGATCGAACGAAAACCAGCCCTGCGGCGCGTCGGAGCGACGGAACGCGGCGAAGAACCCGTCGGGCGAGCCGATGACGTCGTGTTCGCCCGGAAGCGCGATCAGCGGAGCCTTCAGCGTGCCGAGCATCTGCTTTGCGGTGTCGAACTGCGCGGGCTTGGAAAGGTGGGTTACGTCGCCCGTGTGCACGACGAACGCCGGTTGCACCGGCAGCGCGTTGATCGCGTCGATCGTCTTCTGCAAGGTGCCCGTCACGTCGGGATTTTCCGGCCGTGCGAAGCCGATGTGGCTATCGCTGATCTGCACGAACGAGAGGCCGCCTTCGGCCGCCTGCGCGGCACTCGCGGTGAAGAGTCCCGTCGCCGAGAGCGACCACGCGATGCCGGTCCCGGTCCACGCGAGGTGCTGGAGAAAATCGTCGCGCTTCACGTGCGGCTCGCATCGTTCGCCGGCGCGACGGACGGCAGAACGACGATCGTCGCCTTCATGTAGGGATGCAGTTCGCAGAAGTACCGATACGTGCCGGCTTTGGCGAACATGTGCTGCCACGTGCCCGCGCCGTCGAGCCCTTCGGAATCGAAGCTCTTATCGGTCGCCGTCACCGTGTGCGCTTCGTCGTCATCGTTGACGAACGTGACGCGGTCGCCCGCGTGGACGGTCAGCGGGGTCGGAGCGAACGTGAAGTTCTTGATGTGCACGCTCGCGCCGGAGGCAGGCGCGGCGGCGTTCGCGCCGGAGGCAAGCGTTGCGGCGCCGGCAGTGAAGGTGAGGGCGAGCAGCACGGGCCGCAGGCCGGTCTGAAAAGCGTTCATGCCACTCATATGCCGCGGCCCGTGGAGGCGGATGAGTCGCGCGGACTCATCCGGCGCGACGCGCGGCGGCATAGGCAAGGTGTGAACCAGCCGGCGCCGTATGCGGCTCGCGAAGTGGACGCGCTCGTACAGGACTTTGCCGCCCGCCGGCCGGCCGGTCTCGAGACGGCCTATGCCCTCTGGGCGCGCCTCTTCGTTAGCGTCGCGCACCACGCGCTCGCCGACCGCGCGCGGGCCGAGGACTGCGTTCACGACGCATTACTGCGCGTCTGGCGCGCGCCCAATCGATTCGAAGGAAACCGCGCGATGTTGAAAGCGTATCTGGCCGCGAGCGTGCGCAACGAAGCGCTCGCGATCTTGCGCAGCCAGGGAAGACGCGATGCGCGCGAACTACGGGCCGCGCGGCTCGTGCCCGAAACGAGCGTCGATCCGCCGGTGGTCGATCCGGTCGAATCGGAACGCCTGCGCGCCGCGCTCGCGCGGCTCCCCGAAGAGCAGCGCATCGCGCTCGAACTCGCGTACTACGGAAACAAGACGCACGTGCAAATCGCGGAACAGCTGGGCGCGCCGCTCGGCACGATCAAAAGCCGCATCGCGCTCGCGATGCGCAAGCTGCACGCCGAACTCACGGTATCCGGCGAGGCTCGCGCATGACCGAACATCTCGGCGACGACGCGGAACTCTATCCACTCGGCGCGCTCGACGACGACGCCGCGCGCGCAGTCGAACGCCACATCGCCGGTTGCACGCTCTGCGCCGAGCGCGTGGCGCAAGCACAACTCGTGGCCGCGTCGCTCGCGTCCGCGCTGCCGGCGCTCGAGCCCTCGTCCGCGTTGCAACGCCGCCTCAGCCACGCCGTGCGCCCCGAGCGGCGCGCGGGCGGGCGATTCGCGAATTGGAACGTGTGGAGTGTCGCGCTGGCCGCCGTCTTCGCGCTCGCGCTTCTCGCGCTCGGCTGGAAGACGCTCGCGTTACGCGGACAACTGGCGGCCGACGACCTCGCGCTCGTGACCGTCGTCCACAGCCATTTCAACCACGTTTCGATGACGCCCCAATCGGCGAACCCCGTCGCGGCGAAGATCCTCTACGCGCGCGACGGTTCGTGGCTATACGTGATCGCCGACAAACCCGGCGGCACGCTGCACGCCATCGCGCACACGGCGGGGGGAACGGTCGACCTCGGCGTGCCGGCAGCCTCGGGCCAAACCGCGACCCTGTTGGTTCGGCCGTCCGCGCGGGTCGAATCCCTCGTGCTACAGCGGGACGGAACGACCGTTGCGTCGGCTACCCTCGTTTACGAAACGGCGCCGGTGAGTGCGCCGAACGCACATGAGAGACGCTAGAACAGCTGGCCCTGAACCTCGTAGGTGATGCGGCCGCCTTGGCTACCGGACGCGACGTTGAAGCGGAAACCCCGGTATTGTATGCCGACTCCCGAGTCCGCACGCCATTGAAACGTCGCCGGCGCGAACGGTTGATTTCCGCCACGAATGCGGCTCGAGGCCGTTTCGGTGAAGAGAATGAACTTCAGCAGGCCGGGGCGCGCGTCCGCGATACGGAATTCGGCCTGGACGAGGTTGGTATCCGTACCGCAGGTGGCTTTCGCGTAGCCGAACGTGTACGCGCATAAGAGGAAGCTCGTCGGCACCACGCCGCCCGTGCGACTGGCGGCTCCATGAACGACGAACGTCGACGAACCCACGCGATTGTACTGCGCGAGGTCCGCGAAGATCGAACGATACTCGCTATCCGCGCCGAGTCCGCCGACGTTGTCGAAGGCCTCGACGCGATACTGAACGTAGCAGTTCGGCGGATACCAGCGCGTCGGTGCGACGGGACACGTATGTGAGAGGCCTGCTTCGATCGTCGTGGTTCGGACGGCGTTGTCGTACGTGTCGATCAACGACGGCGCCACGATATTCGTGGACTTCTGACTCGACGCACGCGCCGAACGAAACCCGAACTCGACTTGGTTGCCGTCGGTCCCATGCACGAGGTAAAGTACCTCGTCGCCTTCGACCCAACTGTAGATGTCTTCGGTCAACGGCTGGCTCTCGCGGAAGACGCCGCGCGCACCGTAGGTGTTCAGGATGAGATCGCCTTCGCGACCGCTCGCCGGGTTCACCCACAGGGGCTTGGTGTAGGAAAGGCGCGCGAGTTGCGCTCTCAGCGCGACTTGGGTGATGAGCGAAAGGTTCGAGCCGTCCTTGTCGAGCGGCCGAGACGTGAGCACCGTGCCGAAACCTTCGATCGGGATCGATAGCGGTTGATCGCCGTAGAACGGATGATCGGTCGGTGCGAAGTCCGGAGCGAGGACGATCCAGTGCAAGGAAACTTCGCCGGCTTCGGTTCCGTGCCGGATTTCCAGGCGCGTGCGAAAGCCTGCGAGCCGCGAGAGATTCCTAAAGTCGCGAAGGACCGCGCTCTGCGTTAAGACGTCGCCTTTGTGTAGCACGAGGTAACGTATCGCGAGCTGCGGGTTCGTGACCCCGTAGGCTTCGATCGAGACGTCTTCGATTTTCGCACCCTCATCGGCGGGCGCGACCTGCGGCGGCGGCTCCGGCGCGGCGCTCGCGTTATGGCGGCCGCTAACGGAAGCGAGGATCAACGCGCCCGCGAGTGCGCCGACGAATCTGGCCACGTTCCCAAGACGCCCGGCGAATCTGGTCACGTTTCCAAGACGCCCGACGAATCCGGACGGTTTCAAGGTCCTCGCCGACGCCCGGAGCGACGGGCCGCTCGGCGCCGCGTCGCGGCCGAACCGCACCCTGCGGGCGCGGCAAATACACGACGCCGATGCTGTTGGCTCAATACGGTCCCTTCCGAGGCGCTCGCAGCGCGTCCGCTCGCTACGCACGTAGCGCATTCGCCGTCGGCACACGATAGCATCGCCTGCCTGTTGGCGCCATCGTGAAAATCACGGATAACGAATAAGCAAGCGGCATCATGCGATCAAGGTGTGGCGCCTCAACCTATCTAGCGTTTCCGAACGCCCCACGATCCTCGACCTCGCGTTCACACCGGGCAATCACCGCATCGCGATGCGCCGGCGGCCGGGCACCGGCCTGGTCCCCGGCTGAAGGCGGGGGGCCCGGGACTTGTCGCCGGCCGAACGTGCGACATCATATACGCAGAATCGACGCGCGGCGCGATCTACAGTCTTCCCGCCAGGGCACGGCCAAGACTTTGCTCCACGGTCGCGAAACCGGCGAGAGCACGAACGAACCACGAAGCAGGAGACGCCCGCGCATGCCAACCGTCAACGAAATCGTCCTTCCCGCCACCAAACCCGAAACGGAGTGGATCGGCGGGCAGGCGGTGCAGAAAACGATGCCGACCACCGACCACAGCATTATTCAAAAGGCGTTTCTTGACGTACTGGGCCGCTGGGCCGACGCCGACAATCGTGGCTTGGCCGGTGCGGAGTGGCGTTTCCGCGTCTCAAGACCGAATATTCCAGTCCATCCGCTGGTGCCGGACGTCGCGTACATGTCCTTTGCCCGCCTGCGTTCGCTCCCCGCAGCCGATCGGCAGACGCCGACGCTGCCGCCCGAAATCGTCGTCGAAGTCTTGTCGCCCGACGATAAACCGAAAAACGTGAAGAGCAAGCGCGAGGATTTCCTTGCGTGGGGCGTCACCCTCGACGTAATCGCCAATCCCCAAACCAGAACCGTGGAATTCTTTGACGCTGACGGCGGTTACGATAAGGTCGACGACCGCGCTGCGATATATACGCACCCAACATTTTCCGATCTACACTTCCCCGTCCAAGCGATTTTTGCTAAGCTAGACATCTTCAAAGACTGAGCGATCGTAATCGCGCGATCGCGCGCTCGTCAGGCGCCGGCGTTCTCGGTTTGCGTCTGAACGACAACGAGCGAATTCCAAGCGTCGTTTAGGAATGCCGTGGTCCGATTCGGCGCGAGGCTGCTGCCGCGCAAACATTCGACGTCGAAACTGCTTTCGCCTAACCGCGGTTTCGCGGCGGGATCCGACGGGCACGCCTACTTCAGCTACGACACAGGGAACCCGAACGGTGCGGGCATCGATGTGTTTTCCAGCCAGAACGGGCTCGTGTGCCCGTCGACGAAAATCTCGCTCGGAACGCTTCGTTTCCCGGCGCTCGACACCGATGCGGCCGGCAACCTCTACGTTGGACTCTATCAGCCCACGCGGTCTAGTGTTCCGTACCTGGAGGTGTTCAAACCGGGTGGGAGGGCGTTGATCGGGATCTACCCCTACGCTTACAATTCCTACAATTCATTGCCTGGGACCGTGTGGGTGCGTTAGCGCGAGCAACGCGGCGAGGCATTGAGCCATGTCCGATGCGAATGGGTTCGCTGCGCGTCCAGAGCCCCACACGCGCGCGGAAGCTCTTCAGGCCACCGGCGTTGCCGCGAAAATCGTGACGCGTGCGGTAAAGCCTCCCTATAGATCCACGATGCGAACCGGGTTGACGGCCCGGTAACGCACGTCGCAGATCGAGGCGTTCACGTAAGTGACGCCGTCCCGCTCGTCGAGGCCCGAGGCTTCGTGGATGTGGCCGAACGCGTGGACCTTTGGCTGCAGGTCCGCGACGCGATCCAGCAAGTCCGCGCAACCGACGTGTTCCCCGCGCGAGGTCAGATCGAGGATGCCCATCGGCGGCCCGTGGGTAACGAGCACGTCGGTGCCTTCCGGAATCAACGCCCATTTGGCCGCGAGTTCGGGGCCGCGCTGCAGGTTGAACGCCCAATCGAAGAACCACGGCTGCCAGGGCGAGCCCCAAAACCGGACGCCGTCGATTTCGACCGCACCGTCTTGCACGTACACGAGGCCGTTGCCCTCGGCGTCGAGTGCGGCCAGCGCGGCCGGCAGATCGTCCTCGAACGAGCGGTCGTGATTGCCCGCGATCACGAGCTTGTGCGCGTGCGGCAGCGCCCCGGCCCAGCGGCCGAACGCCGCCACGTGCTCGGCTTCGCCGAGCATCGTGAAATCGCCGCAGTGCACGAACACGTCGCCCTCGGGAACGACGAGCCCGGCATGCCGCGAATGGGTGTCGGACGCGAACACGATGCGCACGAAGCCTATCTTAACACGAGCGATGCGCGAAGGCCTCGCCCGCCGGGCGAGGAGTATTCGCGAAGCGCGTTAATCTCACGATTCCCTACAAAACCTTATCGAGGTCTTGGTGTTGCGCCGTTCCCTTCTGCTACCGGCACTCGTAGCGACGGCCGCGTTCGTTGCCGCCTCCGGACCGCTGCACGCGCAGACGGGGGAACGTCCGATCCCGGCTTCCAGCGCCTCGCCCGCTGCGTCGCCCTCGGCGGCTGCGTCGCCCTCCGCCACGGCCTCATCCGCGCCCGCATCCTCGCCGTCACCCTCGCCCTCGCCAACGCACTCGGCTTCGCCCGCGCCCTCGGCCTCGCCGACGCCGCCGTATAACCGGCTCGGCTGGCGCTCCGTGGGGCCGGCGATCTCCGGCGGCCGCGTTGCCGCGGTCGTGGGTTCCGCGCGTAACCCGCTCCTGTATTACGTGGGCGCGGCCGGCGGCGGCGTTTGGAAGACGCGCAACGGGGGGGCCACCTGGCAGCCGGTATTCGATAAAGAAGGGGTCTCGTCGATCGGGGCAATCGCGCTCGATCCCACGAGCGACGACATCGTCTGGGTCGGCACGGGCGAGACCAATCCGCGCAACGACGTCAGTTTCGGTTCGGGACTCTACAAGTCGACCGATGGCGGCCAGAGCTGGAACGCCGTGGGCCTGGAAAAAACGCTGCAGATCTCGTCGATTGTGATCGATCCGGCGAACCCGAATCACGTCGTCGTGGGCGCGATGGGCGACTTCTTCGCCGATAGCCCGGACCGCGGCATCTACGTGACCGACGACGGCGGCAAGACGTGGCGCAACACCCTCTACTTGGGCCCGCAGAGCGGTGTCTCGGACCTAGCCGCGGATCCGAAGGACGCGAGCATTCTGTACGCCGGCATGTGGCAGTTCCGCCGGCTGCCCTGGACCTTCACCAGCGGCGGCCCGGACGACGGCCTCTTCAAATCGACCGACGGCGGCGCGACCTGGACGCGCTTGACCGGCCAGGGCCTGCCCGCGGGCATCACCGGCCGCATCGGCGTGGCCGTCGCCCCGAGCGATCCCCAGCGCGTGTACGCGCTGATCGAGTCGCCCGAGGGCATTCTGTGGCGCTCCGACGACGCGGGCGCGACCTGGACGCTCGTCTCCAAGAACACGCTGGTCGATCAACGGCCATTCTACTTCACCCACCTCGCGGTCGATCCCAAGGACGAGAACCACGTCTACGGCGTTTCCGAAATGCTTTCCGAGAGCAAAGACGGCGGCCAGAAATTCAAGGAGATCGCGCATGGCGTCCACGTCGATTATCACGCGATCTGGATCGCGCCGAACGATCCGAGCCGCATCATCGTCGGCGAAGACGGCGGCTACGCGCTGACGCTCGACGGCGAGCACTGGTCCGACAACGAGAACCTGCCGATCGGGCAGATATACCACATCGGCTACGACGACGAAACCCCGTACCGGCTATGCGAATCGCTGCAGGACAACAACGCGTTCTGCGGCCCCTCGAACGCGCTCGATCCCGACGGCAATCCAAACCGTGCCTGGGAACGCGTGGTCGGCGGCGACGGCATGTGGGCCTGGCCCGACCCGACCGATTCCAATTCCGTCTGGACCGATCTGCAAGACGGAAACGTCAGCATTTACGATCGCACCTCGCGCCGCAACACGTTCGTGCAACCGTGGCTCGGCACGTCGCTCGACTCCTTCGACATCTCGCGCGCGAAATATCGCTTTAATTGGGATTCGCCGATCGCCTTCGCGCCGTGGGATCAGCACACCGTTTGGTACGGCGGCGACGTCGTGTTCCAGACGCGCGACCGCGGTAAGACGTGGGGCGCGATCAGTCCGGACCTGACGCGGAACGTAAAGGCGCACCAGCAGCCCTCCGGCGGCCCGCTCGCGCTCGACGTCTCGGGCGCGGAATACACCGATACGATCCTGGACATCGAAGGCTCGGGGCTGCGGCAAGGCGAGATTTGGGTCGGCACCGACGACGGCTACGTGCAGTTGACGCGGGACGGCGGGGCGCACTGGCGCAACGTGACGCCGATCGGGATCGCGCCGTACGGCCGCTTCGAGATGGTCGCGCCGTCGCCCGCGCGCGCCGGAACGACCTACGCGGTTTACGACCGCCACTACCTCGGCGATCGCACACCGTACGTTTTCGTTACCCACGATTACGGCAAGAGCTGGAAGTCGATCGCGGCCGGACTACCCGCGCTGCAGCCCGCCCGATCGATCCGGCCCGATGCGCTCGATCCGAATCTCGTCTTCGTCGGCACCGAGAACGGCATCTTCGCTTCGTACGACGCCGGCGCTAAATGGCGGCCGTTCAACCTCGACATGCCGCCGGCGGCCGTGTACGACATCCGCATTCAACCGCGCTTCGACGATCTGCTGGTCGCGACGCACGGCCGGTCGATCTACATCTTCGACGACCTGACGCCCGTCCGCGGATTACCGGCGGCCGAGGCGGCGGGCGCGTTCCTGTTCAAGCCGCAGCCCGCGTACGCGTTCGGCACGCACTCTGATGAAGAGGAAGCGTACTCGACCTACTTCGGCAAGAACCCGCCCGGCGGCGCGACGATCGCGTTCTACCAGGCGAAGCCGGGCGCGCGGTCGCCCGAGATCCGCATCTACGATGCGGCGCACCGGCTCGTCCGTTCGATCGCGGGCGATCGCTGCGCCGGCGATAAGCCGCAACCACTCGTGACCAACGACGCCGGACTCAACCGCATCGTTTGGGATTTGCGCGAAGACGGTCCCACACGCTGGAACGGTGCCGCGCGCGAGAGCTTCAAGGGCCCACGCACGGGACCGTCCGTCGTCCCCGGCACGTATTCGGTCGAGGTGACGCTCGCGGGGCGCACGTTCCGCCAGCCGCTCGACGTGCGGCCGGATCCGCGGGTGAACCTGACCGCCGCGGACTACGCCGCGGCGCACGCGTTCGTCGTCGCGCACACCAGGCGCTTCTCGCTGGTGGACACGGCGCTCAACCGGCTCGACACGCTCGAACGCGATGCCCGCAAACGCGGCCTGACGGCGTTGGCCGACCGCGCACACGCCTTACGTGGATCCCTGACGGCAGACTATCATAACGACGAAGATTCGATCCAGCGCCCGGGTAAAGTCCGTGAAGACCTGCAGTCGCTGATCGGCTTCCGCGCCGGCAGCAACCCGCCATCGGCGGCGACCCTCGACCTGGCCGCGCGCATCGACGCGGAGTACGTCACGGCGATGCGCGAGGTGGCCGCCTTCTTCGCAACCGACGTGACCGCCGCGGACGCCAAATTCCGAGCTGCCCACAGCCCGCCGCTCACCGAACTGGAGCCCGAGCCACCCCTCGATTGCGAAACCGCCGAGGACTGAGACCGCCCTTCGACAGGCTCACACTTCGACAAGCTCACACTTCGACAGGCTCACATTTCGACAGGCTCACACTTCGACAGGCTCAGTGTGACAGAGGTGATCCTGGCACCCGGAGCCTGTCGAAGGGCTAGTGGGCTTTGCTCATCTCCATGAGTTCGGTTTGCGCGCAGAATAGGGGCTCGCCCTCGGCGGGCGTGCGGCGGATGTAGCTGCCGCTCGAGCGCAGCCAGCGCGTCTTGCAGTTATCGCGTTCCATCGATTCCAAGATGCCTTCGCAGATGTAATCGGCGATGGCGGGATCGAGCACGGGCACGACGGTCTCGACGCGGCGGTCGAGGTTCCGGCCCATCCAATCCGCGCTGCCCATGAAGACTTGGCGCCGGCCCGCGTTCGTGAAGCAAAAGATGCGCGAATGTTCCAGAAAGCGTCCCACGATGCTGCGCACGCGGATCGTGTCGCTGACGCCGGGAATCCCCGGTCTCAGCTCGCACATCCCGCGCACGAAGAGTTCGATCGGAACGCCGGCTTGCGAAGCCCGGTATAAGGCCTGGACGATACGCGCGTCGCTGATCGCGTTGAGCTTGGCGACGATCCCCGACGGCCGGCCGGCGCGCGCGTGCTCGGCCTCGCGATCGATCAGCTCGGTGAAGCCGCTGCGCAACGTCGTGGGGGCGACCAGCAACTTGCGATACTTCGTCGTCTTCGAAAAGCCGGTCAGCCGGTTGAAGAGATGCGTTACGTCGGCCCCCAGCTCCGGCCGGCAGGTGAAGAGCGACAGGTCCGTATAGATTTTCGCCGTCTTGTCGTTGTAGTTTCCCGTGCCGAAGTGAACGTAGCGGCGGATGCCGTCGGGCTCGTCGCGCACGACCAAGATCACCTTGGCGTGCACCTTCATGCCCGGGAACCCGTAGACGACGTGCGCGCCCACGCGCTCCAGATTCCGCGCCCAGTGGATGTTGTTCTCTTCATCGAAGCGCGCTTTGAGTTCGATCAGCGCCGCGACTTGCTTGCCGTTTTCGGCGGCCTCGACCAGCGCGTTGACGATCGGCGAATCACCCGACGTCCGGTACAGCGTCTGCTTGATGGCCAGCACGTGCGGATCGGTCGCGGCCTGCTTGACGAACTGCACGACCGGGTCGAACGATTCGTACGGGTGATGCAGCAAGAAATCGCCTTCGCGGATCGCCGCGAAGATGTCGGTCTCACCGACCAAACGCTTGGGAATCGACGGCGTGAACGGCGGGTCGTGCAATTCCGGTCGCTCGAGGTTGACGATCGTCCAGAGGTCGTTGGTCCCGAGCATCCCGTCGATCGCGTAGAGGTCGACTTCGCCAAGCGATAACGCCTCGAGCAGCATGTCCGAGAGATGCTTCGGCATCGAAGCTTCGACTTCCAACCGCACGGGCTCGCCGAAGCGCCGCCGCCGAAGCTCGGACTCGATCGCCCGCAAGAGGTCGTCCGCCTCGTCTTCCTGGAGATCGAGGTCGGCGTCGCGCGTCACGCGGAAACAGTAGGACGCGCGAATCTCCATCCCGGGGAACAGCGCGTCCAGATTGTGCGCGATCACCTCTTCCAGCGTCACGAAGCGCTTCTTGCCGTCGGGCGCGTCGATCGGCACCAGGCGCGGCAGACTCTGCGGCACTTTGACCCGCGCGAAGTGCATCCGCAAGCCGTCGTCCGTCGACTCGTACATCTCGACCGCGAGCGAGAGCGAGAGGTTCGAAATGTATGGAAACGGATGGCCCTGATCGACGGCTAGCGGCGTGAGCACCGGAAATACGCGCTCGTCAAAGAGCTTGGTCAACGTAGCCCGGTGCGCTTCGTCGAGGTCGGCGTAACGGCGGATCTCGATGCCTTCGCGCGCCAGAGCCGGCAGCAGATCGTCGTGCAGCAGCTCGCTGACGCGGCCGAGCGAAATCCGCAACCGCTGCGAGATGGCCGCGATCTGTTCCGCCGGCAGCCGGCCGTCGTTCGAGCGTTTGTGGACTTCCGCCGCGATCTGCTGCTTGAGCGCGGCCACCCGGATCATGAAGTATTCGTCGAGGTTCGTGCTGTAGATCGCGACGAACTTGAGGCGTTCCAGCAGCGGATTGCGAACGTCGATCGCCTCCTCGAGCACCCGGTCGTTGAACTCCAGCCACGACAATTCGCGGCTGTAATACAGCGAGGGGTCATCGAGGGGTAGCGTGATGGTCGCGCCTTCAGCGGCCAGGCTCCCCGTCGACAAAGACTCTTCAGGAACGATCATAAGTAACAGCCATTTCGTCGCCCGCCCCCGAATCTCCAGGTAGACCCGCCCGAATACAGAGAGGACGATCCTGCGCAGGACGCCGGCCCGGCCCCATTCATGGACCTCGTAAGCCATATTCGCGATCATTTGGCGCTCTCGGCGGCGGCGCTTGCGGTTGCGTTGCTGATCGGGTTGCCGCTCGGCGTGCTCGTATCCGGTTCGGCCCGCCTGCGGCCGCTGACGCTGGGCGTGATTTACGTCGGACGGGTCGTGCCGAGCCTGGCGGTGCTGGCCATCATGCTGCCGCTGGTCGGCATCGGGTTCGCCCCCGCCTTGATCGCACTCACGCTGCTGGCCATTCCGCCGATCGCGCTCAACACCGACCTCGGCTTGCGGGGCGTACCGGACGCGGTGCGCGACGCCGCGCGGGGCCTGGGCATGAACCGGGGGCAGATTCGCGCCCGCGTCGAGTGGCCGCTCGCGCTGCCGATCGTCTTCTCCGGCATCCGTACGGCGGCCGTCGAGGTGATCGCGAGCGCGACCTTGGCCGCCTTCATCGGCGGCGGCGGGCTCGGCGAATACATCATCAACGGCCTGGCCGAGAACGACAACTCGCAACTGCTCGAAGGCGCCGTCTCCGTGGGCGTTCTGGCGCTGTTGACGCAGTGGCTGCTCGGAGGCGTCGAGCGGCGCCTCGGGAACCGCCGCGCATGATCGTCTCGCGGAGAACCGCCCTGGCCGCCGTCGCGGCCCTCGCCTCGTCCGCCGCGCTGACCGGCTGCGGCAGCGGCGGCGACGGACCGGTGGTCGCGGTCGGGTCCAAGGATTTTACCGAGGAACTGATCCTGGGCGAGATGTACTGCCAGATCTTGGTCCACAACGGCTTCGCGGTGCTCCGGAAATTGGATCTGGGCGGGACGCAGGTCGCGATGGAGGCGTTGCAGCGCGGCGACATCGACCTGTACCCCGAGTACACCGGAACCGCGCTGATCACCGAACTCAAGGAAAAGCCGGGTAAAGACGCGGCGGCGAACTTCGCGGCCGTCAAAGCGGCGTACCGTTCCCGCTACGGCCTGACGTGGCTAAAGCCCGCGCCGTTCAACGACACGCAGGCGCTCGCGACGACCCAGGCGCTCTCCGCGCGATATCATATAACGACGCTCAGCGAACTCGCCGTGGCCGCGCCCCAACTCCGGCTCGGCGCGATTCCCGAGTTCACCAAGCGCGAGGACGGACTGCCGGGTTTGCAAAAAGCCTACGGCGGTTTCCAGTTTAAGGACGTCAAGCTCTTCGATATCGGCCTCAAATACAAAGCGCTCGAGTCCGGCGCGGTGGACGTGGTCGTCGCGTTCGGAACCGACGGCCGGCTCGACGTCGACCACTTGGTCGTGTTCGCCGACGACAAGCACTTCTGGCCGGACTACCAGGTCGCGCCCGTCGTGCGCGACGCCACCTTGGCGAAATATCCGGCCATCGCGACGCAACTCGACGCGCTCGCGCCGCTCCTGACCGATGCGGTGATGCGCGGCCTCAACGCCCAGGTCGACGGCGCCAAGCAGGATCCGGCCGACGTCGCGCGCGCGTTCCTGAAGGCCCACGGTCTCGCGTGAGCGGCGCGCCCGTGCGCATCCGCAACGTCGTCGTCGCCTACCCGGGCGCGGACCGGCGCGCCGTCGACGACGTTTCGCTCGACGTGGCCGGCGGCGAACTGATCGTGATGCTGGGGCCCTCGGGTTGCGGGAAGAGCACGCTGTTGCGGACGATCAACCGCCTCGTCGTGCCCGATTCGGGAAGCGTCGAAGTCGACGGCAAAGACGTTCGGGCGGAGACGCCCGAAGCGTTGCGGCGCGGCATCGGCTACGTGATTCAGGCCGTCGGACTCTTTCCGCACATGACGGTCGGCAAGAACATCGGCATCGTCCCCGAGCTCCTCGGTTGGGACCGGCCGCGCATCGACGCGCGCGTCGACGAATTATTGGAACTCGTGCAACTGGAACCCGCCCGATATCGGGGACGGGTTCCGCGCGAGCTCTCGGGAGGCGAACAGCAGCGGGTGGGCGTCGCGCGAGCGCTGGCCGCCGAACCGCGCGTGCTGCTGATGGACGAACCGTTCGGCGCGGTCGACGCGATCGTGCGCGCCGCGTTGCAAGCCGAGACGCTGCGCATCCATGCG
>Ga0116227_10007516_pt1 | contig 21187 bp, 25 predicted proteins | sample S1TSphgellanicum_FD_89693 | JGI IMG/M metagenome (GOLD analysis project Ga0116227, IMG submission 89693) | Host-associated microbial communities from peat moss isolated from Minnesota, USA - S1T2_Fb - Sphagnum magellanicum MG | ecosystem: Host-associated > Plants > Peat moss > Unclassified...
TAGGGCCAGTACACCTTTTCAAACTCCAACTTGATCGGCTGTTTCCAGAAACACCAGTGTTTGAGTACCCTATGAACTCAAGACAGAATGTGCAATATCCTTTTTTCAAAACCACATAACTAATGAGGGGATTAGTGAGTGGAGTGACTCAAAGAAGTAGTATACAATTCCAGGTTTCAGTGCCAGTTCCAGCAAAACCAAACTAACATGACAAGTGCTGTCATAACTTTATGAGTGCAACCCACAAAGGACCAAACAATTGATTCACCATAAATAGCAGTGACTAGCTGCCATCTCCCCATTGACTTAATCAGCTCCTGAATAGTATGTGATAAGTCTGCCCAAACTTTTGGACAAACAATTATACAAACATATCTGTATCATGAGTTTCTGGTGTTTCCAGAAGCAACAGGAAGACTCACTCATGATGTTGGCTAGCACTTGAGAGACCTAATAGCTGCAAGCAGTATGCAGACTTAAATCAAGCATTTGCATTCCTAAAGTTAGATTAAATCCAAACCTGTAGACTAGACTCATACCATACCTTGGTGAATGTGTTACTGATTTGTTCAGCTGCTTCTCTTCCCAGTTTCATGGCCTCTTCAACAGAAGGGACTCCAAACTGAACCATTACAGAATCAGTGTCTCCGTACACAACCTGTATTTGAAAGAAACCCACATGAACAGATTTTGTTTGTCATGGATCATTCCCAAAGCTAGTCCTATGCACAGTTAGTGTTATCAAAATATCCAAGGAAATACATTCAAATGCACACTTGCACCCTCCCCTAAGTTCATACACGGTTAAAATTCTGACCCAACCCCAATCAAAAGCATGATTTCAGCATGATCAGGCACCAAATAAAGAGGCACTGCCAGCCATCTAACCTAACTTGCAGTGATGTACCTCAGCATCATGACTGTAACCATTGCTAACATTGAAATTATCCTGCACAAGCTTTTTTGTATGCTCGATCATCTGTCGACCTGTCAATGTAAAATTACCTACTTGAATAATGCACAACAAGGAATCCATCCAGATTACAAATTCAGGGTGCAAACAAAGCAACTAGCTTCACCATTGGGAAGTACAACATGCCAGCTTACTTTTATGAAACCTAACCTTTTGGTCACTGTATAGCAACCTCACATCTCATAGAGCAGCTGGTGCATGAGGAGATACTATAGCCAAGATTAAGAAATTTTACCAAAGCTGGTAACACTGGAGGAAATTTCCAAACATGGTAGCTGCCCAATTGTTGCCCCAGTAAATCCATATACTGAGTTTGCACTAACCTGAATTTCAACCAAACAATAAGAAGTGAATGGACATGTTTCTACTACAGAAGCCATGAGTTTCATAGCTTTCAGTAGCTTATTATGATGCCATCTCCAGCCTACTTATAATCTTCACTTTGACAGTCAGGATACTGATGAGATACCAAACTAAAAATGTGTAAGAAAAATATTCCCATCTCAACTCTGTTTCTTGACATCATTGTCACCAAGTAAAGAGCAGCCAAGAAGGGTAAACTCATACACACATACCTTGAGGGCAAGTTGCCGACCATCAAGAACAGCTTTCTCCAGTGGATCTGTTGCTTCCTGTGATCCAGGAAATTTGCACCAATGATAAGAGACTCTTGATCTGACTTTGTGGCTTTATCACTAGCCTGTCTTTGGTCAACACTACGGCCCAACTAAGGCCCATGCATAAAATTCTGTATGATCACCAATGGCAAAAACAAATTACAAGGAATCCTCAGACATCAGATTGGACTTCTGCTTGTGAAGAACATCAATGACTGCCAGCTGAATCAAAAGAAAATCAGCAGCCATGAATTGCTGCTCTTCTGGTTAGCCAAGAATGCTACCTTCAAATCAGCTTTGGCTCGCTTGCGAGCTGCCAGTAACTCTTCAAGGATCTCTGGCAATATTCCCTACAAGAATGAAAAGAGTTCTTGTTGGTCAGGTAGGGAATAGATAATTAGAGAGTAGAACCCAACATAAGGGACCATCACAAAAGCTGTAGTGTGAAAGAAATGAAGCTAGAATGATGCAAAGGAAGGAGCAACTCATCAAGTCTTGTATCCCTCAAACATGAGGACAAAGACAAGAAAGAGAAACTCCTACGGAACAGATCCTTTTCATGCCAAAAATGCTCAGAGGCTCACAAGAGAATACAAAGTTTAACCACAACCTGTTGGGGACCCCAACCCAGAGAAAATATAATATTCATAAGTACTTAGAACTTCTCCAAACTTACAATTGAAGGCAACCTCAATAGAATTGAGAGATGGCCAGAAAATGAAAATACAGAGGTTTCAGCCAACGGGATTACCCAACCCCTATGGACAAAGAAAACAACTGCAAAAAACTGAGGAGCTGTTTCAGAACCAGTGACAGTCACATACACATTCAGAAACCTTCAACAGCAACATGTACATCACTAACTAGGTGGCATAACATTTCCACTGACTTCATCAGCTCTCAGCAGTGGCTGGAGGTTAATGTCATACATGTTAAACCAATGTAATGAGAAGACTCAACAAAACCAGATGGAGAAGGAGAAGACCAATGAAACTAAGAAAAAAGAGTGACAGAAAAAGAAAAGAAAGAACCAAACATGAAAATCAGAAGAAAAAAAGAGAAAAAAAAAGCATGACCTTGTAAGGAAAAAGTGGGCTTTGTAAAAGGACCTGTTTAGGATTAATAAGGTCCTTCAAATTATCATTCTCAAGATTCCATATGCAGAAACAGCACACTGAAAACTTTCTCGTTCGGCAAACCTCCAGTTCAATCCAATATAAAATTTGAATAGTACATTGTCTCCATAGAAGACCATTCAACATGTACCTTTTCAAGTGTGGGTTTGACAAATATTTCACCAGATGGTGTCTTTGTCACACTTTCTGCGGGCAGGTTGAGCTTGTGCTGGTCTTCAGCTCTCACCTGCTCCATTGGCCAGTTTTGTAGTCAGGTGATGACCAAAGCATATGCATGTTCTAAAATTGGAAAAGGAAAGAGAATCATATGCATATACCATTCTCCAGGCATTCAGAATGCTTGCAAGTTCAAGAAAGTGAAAAAAATCCCTTACTAATGGTAAGTTAGCCATCAAAGAAGCCTACCAGGGTGCAATAACAAAGGTTGTAGGCCATCATAATGGATGGATACAGTGAAGCAAAATCAAGCGTTGCAATTGGTTTCTCATAGAACCCAGACTTCGCCTCCAAGACCTTGGCATTGAAACAGATGAGCAGAGTTAGAATCCCTACATCCTACTGATGCTGATATGGGCAGATAAAGAGGAGACAAACAAAGACATAAAGTACTCACAGTGGCCCCTTCAAAGCTCTCTCCTTGTCCAGCTCCTTGAGCTTTCATATTTGGCACTAAAAGTCCACGCTCCTTGGATTTTCTCAAAATTTGTGATAGAACCTGCATGTGGAAACCGTTACCCTTCAATACTACCCAAGGGCAGCCTAATGACAATTTCCAGAGTATCTGTTGCAGGAAATTAGATTCTCGAAATGATATGCAAGATCATGACTGATGTCTCAAGACATATATCAAGATGCTATATATGAGATCTTTCTTACATCACCTTTATGCTTTGACCTCGGGCAAGAAGGAAGGAAATAGGAACACCCGTGACACGTGCCATCTCAACATAGTTGTACACATACATCAGCTTGTCCAGTAACCTTTGTGGAAGATAGGCATCCTGCAGGTGGATCAACACAAAATACCCCAGGCAAACACAGAGGAGAGGATAAGCGCTGCAACTCATGAAGTCAAATAACAAGCTCAGAATAGGAATCTACAAAAGATAGTGATGACAAGAGATCAGCATCAAGCAGAACCATTAACAAGTGGCACACCTTAAGACAGTAAACAGCCAATCTCCGTCGTGTTTCTGGGTTGCCATTTTGCAAGTCTGATATAATTGAGTGGTGGACATCCTCCTTCTGCTCTCAAAATGCCAAAACAATTCTCCATGTGAAAAGTATCATACACTCCTATGATCCCTCCATTCATATATCCTTCATGCAGCTGACATCCTGACACCTAGATGTTAATCTTGTCAGCAGTAAGTAATCAAATGAAGACAGAGAACAGGGGAGGGGAGAGGGTGTGGGGGAGATTGTCAGACCTGCTCTCCAAGAAAGTGGGCGGACACAGAGTTCAACGAATAGGAGCTAAGCTTGTAATCCCTTTGCATTGCCTACATGCACATCTTCATGTTGATTATTATCTGACAATAGTCCATGGACAACACCCACTCAAAAAAACCAAGACACTGAAAATGGTACAAGATGCTGATTCCAAGGCCCACCTGAAGAAGATCAAATTGAACACGTCCTTCAATGGTCACTTCTTTACTCTCTCTGATGCCATATTGCCTGCACAGAATGAGGCATGCAGGTGGAATAAGCAACTCCACAATACAACATGGCTATTTTCCATCGCAAGATTTTGCCTTATCAATTGATTCCTTACTTCCTGCTCAAAGGATTGCATTACGATGATCAACAGTGATGTGACACAGGTGCATAGTTAGTTCCAAATCATGCACTTGGAACAACAGCAGACAGACATCTAACTAAAGTAATATAACTGCAAAGGATTAGCCTGTACCTTGATGAGAATGATGTATCCCTGATCCGGAGACGGCTGTTTCTAATACGACCGAGTATAGGGAACTCATTCACTTTCAGAGTCTCAGCTCTCTGTGAGGGAAAAGCAACACCGAACACAATGGAACCCGAGGAGAATGATTCAAGATTGGAACTTCATTAAATCAAATGAGGACATGGGCATTACTATGGTCAGACAGGGCAAAAGTTGGAGAGAACTGACAGTAGAGCTGAATCTGAAATAGCTAGGTGGCTGAAAACACCTCAAAGAGCAACTTGCATGCTATATGTGTTTGAAGAGTTGATTGACAATTGAGAGCAGTCTACTGAAGCAGCAGTTACAGGAAACAAGAACAGCTCTAAACACAGAGTTACATGGTATACCTCAATTAGATAGGGCAAATCAAACTTGCAGATGTTGTAACCAATTATGACATCTGGATCCACCTCCCTAACCAAATCCTGCAGACCCATAAGGCAACATGACTCTGGAGGCCATGCAAAAAATGGGCACATGTTTGTACTTAATGTTTGTAGCTTTAATGACACCCACACTAGGCACCTCTGCTCTACACAAGACTTGTTGCTTTTGCAGAAGTGATAAATCAAGATTTCATTCAAAAAACTTCATACCATTTGCAACCAATTCCAAGATGACCATTACATAACCATATAACAAACTGGCTAAGGACAAGGTCTTTGTTGCCAGAGTGATACATAGATATTGAGGCATCCATTAAACTGAAAAGGGCTGCAAGGTGCAGATGACTGCTGGGAAGACTTATCTTGCACTTACCCTCCATGCAAGCAGAACTTCTCTCTCAGAGTCAAAAGACATGACACTGGCCCCAACAATAGGTGAACATGATTTGAGAGTCATCACATTCCGCACCATTGGTTTCTGCTCCCCCTGCACAGTCACGAGATTGGCAATCTGGCACCAACACCAATTAGCAACCTTGAGAACTCCAGATTATTCCAAGTGCCTGTAATGTTACAGTCTCCTAATATTACTTGTGAAAAGAAGGCCATCAATGCACTACAGAGATCAAGCAAACTGAAATCCTAATCTAAACTGCTCCTTGAATTTGTATTTCTAAGATCAAAGATCCATGTTGTTAATGGTCCTCATTATGTGCAATAAAGCCAATGTAACTGATAACTACTGAGGTACAGACAATCTATGACAAAGAAACAAGTTGGACATAACTGTGGATGCAATTGAGAGTATGTGTGTCCACAGAAAGGCACCCAAAGTAACTAGAAGTACCTGAATAACAGGATCCTGCTCTGGTTCTGGAAAATGACCCTTCCTTCCTGCACACTCAATGTCAAAGCTCAAAATTCGAAATGGTGCCAGCTTTGAATACTGACCAACAGGACGGTGGCTGATCAGCTTGCTGTATCTGTATGTGTTGTTAAGAAACCCATAACTCTGGAATTCAAACAGTGTTATTGCAGACCCTACAACCAGTGAAGTCCTACATACAAGCATGGAATTGTGCATTGGGACTTGGATACAGAACATCAACATCCAGCTGGCAGTAAGATTTTTGGGTCTGACTGTCCTTGTAGCTTCCAGCTGGAAGTTCAATCCAGTTGCCACCAACAACGTCACAATCAATCATGAACCGTAATGCAAATAACACATTGCTTTCATATGTTAAGAAGCATCTTTGGCCCAACCCTTCTATATTGATGCCTCTTTCAAGAATACCTGCAACCATAAAAACTCAAAAACTCCTTCAGTGTCTCAGCTTGCACACTAATTGAGACAATAGGCACAACAAGATTGGGCACTTTACAAGCACAGGAAAGACAGAAAGACTGCCTAAGTTCTTGTGCAACACTACATCCAGAGAAACAGGTAAAGATTACTGTGCGAGTATTTTGCTGATTCAATGAGGCTGAATGGAATGAACTATCTAGTAACTATCTACCAAATGGATTATCCTAGATAGTTACTGTGCTGAGTCATTCATTGACTCTTACTATCCACCAAATGGCTTTAAAGAAATGCAGCCAACCATGAGAAGTGATTTCTGTTGTGCAGACAAACACATTTTTCCAATTCTCAGAGAAAAGAGACAGAAATTTGAAATTAAAAGTTCTATGCATTACTTTTGCCAACTTTTGAAATGCCTAGACTGGAAACCCTGGACCTCCACATAAAAGCAGGGTGGCAGGAAGAACACTGCTCATTGTACCAATAAAATACCTCTGCATCCAGCAACCATGGTAGGGAGCCCAACAAAAATCTTCAGGAAGGACCGAGCCTTTTGAACTTGGAAATACATGAGGCTACGCTTCTGAACAATCTCAATCTTGGTGATGAACAACTGTGATCTACTCTTACTGTTACTGTTGGCCTCTCGCATGCGTGACTGTGCCCCCTCAACAAAATTAACAGTCAGTACCTTATCAGCAGGTAATCCAGGAATTATACTTCATCTCAACAGCCACCACATGGCACTGTGTAGCAAGCACAACCGAGAGCAAAATCATAGGTCACATTTGCAGATTCAGCATTATCATTGCTTACACAGATGATGTGTAACCCTCCTCACCTCAAGTGTGCTCCTAAACTTGGGGACATCATCTGGGCCAATACCATCAAGGCAGCTGATGTAGAAGTAGGGCTCAAACCCATGCACATGACAACAAACACTGTTTCCTGCCCACCACAATCAAGTCCCAATCAAGCAGAAGGAGAATCAAAATGAAATCAACCAATGATGTGGGAGAGTAGGGAGACAGTAGACCAGGAGAGATCAACAATGAGAAGAAAGGAGAATTCAACAAGGAAGGACCAATTACAGGCAGCATTTCTTAAACCCTATGGCCCTTTACAGTACACTGATAGATATCGAGATGCAGCATTTACCATCTTGAGTTACTCCAAACATGCGCAAGACTGCAGCTGGTCCACTCCTATTGGGGCACAATTCTTTGTGACTTTCTCCCACCACATAATCTATTTCCAGCTGCTGAAACACTGCCATACCAACTTCAGCTAGTCAGTTTCAAAAATCCATGCTGAAGGAAAAACCAATAACAGCAACAAGAAGGGCGACAGGAGGCTGTTGACAGTTTGCTCCAATATTGGACAACCTCTCTTCTCTGCACACTTACACACAGCTCATGAAATTTATAATCACCCCACAAAACTCAGCAACATTCACCAGATTTCCTTTTCAATGTCTCTTGGAAAAATTATAATCACCCCACAAAACTCAGCAACAATCACTGGATTTCCTTTCCAATGTCTCTTGGCAAATTTATAATCACCCCAAAACTCAGCAACAATCACCAGATTTTGTTTTCAATGTCTCTTGGAAAATGCAAAATAATTACTGGTCATGGATGGAGGAAATGGAAAGGAAGGAAAAAGGCAAAAAATAGGTGACAAAGAAGATGCACAGACTAGCAATAAGGAAAGAGAAGCTGCAATGCTAAAGAAGAGTGACACCATATCCACCAAAGAGCAGAACTAAATGTCTCTTCTTCTCTGTAAGGACTTCCGGCTCCTTGTTGGAAGTACATGTTTTTCAATCATGCACAGCATCAACCGATCAAGTGATGGCTGAAACATTCCCTTGTGAACTCCCCAGCACTTCACAGTCCAAGAGGAATTCTGGACAATTCAATAGCCCACCCTATGGCTGGATTCATACTCATGGGTGGCACTGTGCATGCAGGTAACCCAGTTGGCCATGAGCCCTAAGCAATATATATATATATATATATATGAGATTGCACAGAAAATTCTTCAATAAAATGTTGAGGGTAACACTAGAATAAGTACGGGCATACCCTAATGATCAAAAAGTGTCAGACCATCACCTTCATCATGAATTGCAGTGACAAGCTGCCATGGCTTCTCACCAACTTCATCAGCTCCCAATGGAGAGTGTAGATAAGTATCCAGTGCTCCGTGCACAATTTCAGGCAAATCATTATTGAGACATCTGTGTCCTGAGTTTATGTAGCATTTCTGGAAGCACCGGGGAGACTCAACCATGACTTCGGCTAGGATTCAAGGGACATGAACCCTACCCAATAGAGAGAGCATCGGCTTCATGGATGACGAAGACGGTGTACGTACCAATGCTATGCGCTTGAGGGTCAAAATTTGCCACAGCTGGTCGTCTCCATCTCGCCAATTGTGACGCCAAATTCACGTTCCCAAACTCATGGAGCTCCTCGTCGCGCAAGAGAGTTTCTTCAAGAAACACGTCCTCGTCTTCCTCGTCCATCGGCTCCGCAGGGACGATTGGGGGTCCGTTAGTAGCTTGCAACCGTTTCGACGGAGGCAAATTAGTCGCCACACCATTTCTCCTCTTGGGATCCATGTTGTGTGCCTGCGGTTCCCGCGACGAGTAAAGATTTTTCAACAATCGTCGTTCTCGAGCTCACCACTCTCGCTCACTTCTTAAAACCCTAACCTCCAAAACCTCCTGTTTGACAACAATGCTTCGTGCCCACTTTCAAGTGGCTGCAACCCCTGTCTCTCTCAACCTTCGGTCTCCCTCTCACGGGCGTCTTCTTCACATGCAATACGACCAAATGAATCTCCCTCCATTCCTTAAACCCTAAACCCACCACAAAACCCAAAATGAGAAAGAAAACAAAAAAACTCCTGAAACCCACCTTGCTCTTCTACTCAACAACAACGACCCAGCTCCCCCAAGAAGAAACAGAGACCACCCACCCCCAGCACTTAGAAGAGGATCTTGACCAGTCGAACACAAAGAAACTCCACGACCACAAAACATTCACCTCATTGGCAAAACAAAAGAATGTTCTATACAAAGATGAAGAGATAACGAAGGAAAGCGAATCAAGGCCATGTACAAAGTCCAGATAACCGAAAGAGAGAGACACAGAGTGAGATGGATGCGTTTGCAGCGTCGCAAAATCGGTTGCGACGGGGGGCGCTCTGAGAGTCTCTCCCTCTCAAAGCAGGCAAGAAGACGGACTTCCCGCCCTTTTCTGATGGATGAATTCTCCACCACCACAGTGACAGAAAACATCCCAACAAACCTGAATGGATGATTTAGACAACCGTATTCGATGAGAACAATATTATGTACCCTGGATAATGCGCAAGAACCTGTCCATTCCGGCACGTTAACAGTCTTTGCGAGGCCGATTCTGCAACCCCCCAGATGACAATTTACCAATTCTTGAAACGTTTCTATAAGCCGATTATGACGATAGTGGTCGGCATGTGCTGAATTACAAACATAAATTCTGCTGCAAAAGCATTTTCTGTGTTTTAACGGATATTTAATACTATGGCAGAACCGGCCTCTAAATATACCCAGATGGAAAACATAGTTTAGACCTCTATATTATTTCGACCAATCAACGTAGCTGACAGAAACGAGGTCCCGAAAATGAGCCGCACCTGGCCTGAAATGTTCCAGCGCCAGATGCGCGTCGTGGTGGCGGAGAGACACACGCTCGCTGGATCCTCCGTCTTCCCGCACAGACATGAAAGCAGAATTTGCGGATCCCACAAAACAAACCAACCATCGATCGCGTCGTCACGAACACAATCGTCTCCACTCCTATTCTAGCTTATTAGTTTGCTGCCCGCTCAAACTTTGTTTTTTACGCCGCTGTTCTCGGAGAACTGTAGTTTTCGGGCAAAAAAAAAATCCCCAAAAAAAGAAAAATAAATGTGTTTTTCTTTCTAAGTTTATTTCTTTTCCCTTCTTTCTCTCTCTCTCTCGGAGCGTTTGGTTGGTGTTTGTTCTTATTTTGTTTCCTGTTGATAGCTCTGGTCTGTTTGGGAGCTTTAAGGTTACTGAAGCTTTGGGGTACGTTCTCTTTCCGAACATGGAGATGGTGGAAGGTGTATGGCGGGCGTTAGATACTAGAGTGACGCAAGGGGTATGGAATTTGTTGCGGAACGTGATGGGGGTGGAGCTCACAGGGACGCCAACGACCAAAGGGTTGCCTTTGATAGATAGCCCGACTCCCATAGTGTTGGCGATGACGCTCTACTTGTTGTGTGTCGTTGCGGGGTTGCTGTGGATCAAGGCTTTCAACCTCAAGCCACGAGCCCAGGAACCAGCGCCGCTGCAGGCCTTGGTGCTGCTGCATAACCTATTTTGCTTCTTCCTCAGCCTGTACATGTGCGTGGGCGTCGTCTATCAGGCCATTCTCAACAGGTATGTCTTCTTTTCAGTAGCTTTGCAATACATACATTTTTTGGAACAAGGTAATACCGGCCATTTCACGGAGTGCTGGCTAGTAACCTGAGCTGCAAAAATGGTCCAAGGGATTGCAAGAATCTCAAGAGCCTTTCAGAGATTTATGCTTGCAGATGGCTTCATGGCTTAGGTGCAATCTTGGCTGTACAGGTACACTCTCTGGGGCAATGCTTATAATCCCAAGCAAACTGAGGTAGGCCTGTCTTCTCTCACTTCTGTTGCTGCAAAGCACAATCCTTGAATATAAAACAGATGAAATCATCATGCAGACCTCATCAATTTTCAGCATGCTGGAAATGCATAGCAAATACATATATCATTGATGGAGGGTAGTCTCACTTGGGTTGCCAACAAACAATTCACATAGCTTGGTTTGCTGATGCATGATTCACACTGTTGATATGCAATGTGATTTCAGATGGCGATTCTCGTGTACATGTTCTACATGTCAAAATATGTTGAATTCATGGATACTGTAAGAGCTTCATCCTTTTAAGTTACTTGTTGCTTTGTTTCAATGTTGAATCTGGTGTGTATCATCACCATGTGTCTCTCTTCAAACCCTGTCTCCAAGACAATGCCAGTGTTGTTGTTGCTTTGCATCTGAGCTCCACTTTGAGGTTGCTTGAGGGTTTGCAGATAATCATGGTGCTAAAGCGAAACACACGGCAGATCACGTTTCTTCATGTCTACCATCACTCCTCCATTGCCCTCATTTGGTGGATTATTGCATATCATGCCCCTGGTGGTGAAGGTATGCCAGATTGCTCCAATTCATTATGAAATGCTTCAAAGTGAAGTGCCCCTTTCTTACCTCTGTGTCAGACTCCACACATGTTTGAATCTAGTTTAGATATTTCTGTTCTGATTTTGGGGTTTGTAGTACAGTGTTATGATATTTCACTGATCTAATGTAAAACTCTTTGTTTGTTGTGCAGCATACTTTTCAGCTGCACTGAACTCTGGAGTGCATGTCTTCATGTACTTGTACTACTTCTTGGCAGCTGTTCTGCGGGGTAATGAAAAGGTTCGCCGCAAGTATCTCTTCTGGGGCAAGTAAGTACTGAGGACACAGCCATAAAAACTTCCCCTTCATTTGAGGTTTCAGGTAATTCTCAGTCCCAAATCAAGACAAATGCCAGCAAAATTGACTAGGGTTGTGTGGATGGCAACATCACAGGTACTTGACACAACTGCAAATGTTCCAGTTCATGCTCAACCTGGTGCAGGCTTACTACGACCGCAAAATTCATGCACCATATCCACCTTTCTTGATCTCGGTGTGCTTCATATCCCTTACATTTGCATGTCTTCTAACCCTTTACACTGCAGTAGTTCCTAGCCATCACTTGAGTTTTGGTTCTTAATTTGTTGCTAGCATTTTTGCATTGCAGTGCAAAGGAGATTGGCAGTTGTTAGATGACTAACAAGAGTTTTCTGTGGGCTTGCAGATTTTGTTCTACTACATGATTTCTTTACTGGTTCTATTTGCCAATTTCTACGTGCACAAGTATGTGATGTCATCTTCAAAAGGAAACCAAAAGGCAAACAAGGCAGAGTGAGAATACTTGATTGTAACATGCCATCTTCATGCTGTGTCATGTCTACATTTGCAGAAGTTGTCTAGTAGAGAATGTGTCTCCTTTGTGTGACATGCCCAATTTGAGAGAGTAATTTGTACAGGCCTGCACTGCTAAATCCTATGTATTAGTGAGTGGCCAGTTTTGCTATTTGCAGCTGGAGCCTGTAGTCTGAAGTCAACCCTAAAAAAAGTGTTTTAAGACATGTCTCCTTTCAAGTAAGAGCTTCATCCTTTGAGTGCACAAGAGAAAATCTGGACATACCTTAACCCCTAAACATGAGGGTGGATCAATTTCGCCAGCTTCTCAGTGTATTTTGGTCTTTCCCTGTGTTTAGGGGTTAATCACTGAGGCAGGAGAGATTATAGGAGAGATAATTGTCAACAGATATGGTACTCAACATTTGCCAGTTGAATGCTGATTTCTTTGGAGACGTGGGTGCCCAAACTCTGGTGCAATAGTGCATTAGATATGCACAACAGTGCAGCACTAGACCCAACTCTCAACAGAGCACCAGAGATGTCAGCACAAAGTAAATTCTGACTAAATCTGTGACTATTGACCAATTTCTGTTTAGTTTCCAGTAAAAAATTCTTCTCCATGTCTGTCTCCAATCTTCTCTTTATTGCAACTACTACATTGCAGCCCTGAACTCGAACTCTCAGAGTTTTAAACAAATCAACACAAGGAATTGCAAGAAGGAAAAAGAGAAGTGTAACGCTCAACCGAATGGCATAGAGGCACCTAATTTGCTCCGTGGACTTAAGTCTCTGCCCTCGTTATCCTTTCGTTCGCAGTAGCTACAGCGGTTCGATGACCGACCGTTAGCCGAATCCATTGCTCCTATAACCGAGCAGACGTCCCAAGATCGGTGGCTACCTATATTCCCGCATAGCTATTGCTTCACAAACTTTTAGGGTCTAAAGCTCTATTGCCCACTCGATCTTTCTTCCTTTTGTGCGCCGTCGTTGTGGCGTCGCTGTTGTTGGCCGTCGCTGTGCTTTCTTTGTTGCACTCTTTCTCTCTCTTCGGGTTGCAGCGGCAGCCATGACGGTGAAGCGACGTAGTGGAGGACGGAATAAGCATGGGCGTGGCCACGTGAACCCCATCCGCTGCTCCAACTGCGGCCGTTGTGTCCCCAAGGTAAGTATATGGCACACGCTTTGAAACTCTTTGAAACTCTCGATCAAGTCGTTGTTCTCTCTCAGGTTATGAGCATTCAGACCTCAGAGGTTTTTAGAATCCCATTCAGTATCACTTTCCTCAGATCGCAAACGGAGGTTTTCACCGCGTTTTCCTTTTCTCTGCAAACCGATGCTTTGCTGATTCTGCTTGTCAGTTTGAGTATTCTGCCTTGAGTGTTGTATCTTTTGCGCTTTCTTTGTTCAGCGAGGCTTTTTTGAGTTTTGCTTTCTTGAGGAAGTATTCATCCTGGAAGAAGGATAGTGGGATGTACAGATTTGCACTGAGTCTCTTGCACTAGTTGAAAGTTTTGACACTTTTCTTGCACCATGCTTGAATGCAGGATAAGGCTGTAAAGCGATTCCTTGTCCGCAACATAGTGGAGCAGGCAGCTGTGCGAGATGTCCAAGAGGCATGCATCTATGATGGATATGTGCTCCCAAAGCTGTATGCTAAGATGCAGTACTGCATTTCCTGTGCAATTCACTCGCATGTGGTACGAGTGAGGTCTCGTGAGGCAAGACGAATCCGGGAGCCACCTCAGCGCTTCAAGCGCAAGGATGATGCAGCTCCCCGACCTGCAGCACCGGGAGCCCGCACTGCCACCGGCCCCAAGCCTTGAATGTGCACACACTGGGCTTTTGTTAAGACCTCAACTTCAAATGGCAGATCAGTTATTTGGCTGCTCTTTTTTCTGATAACAGGCATCACAGTTTTTCTAGCCCATGTTATAGTTTGATGGACGAAGGATAACATTTTTTGTGGATGATGAGCTCTATTGTATTCTCTTGGGATATTGCAACTAAGATATTGACCAAAGCATTTTTGCAGCAGTGACAGACTATTGAAGGTTTGCTTCTTCAAGAGTGGGACGTGTGCTGTGGGGTTTTGTATTGGCTTTTTCGAGTATCACTTACATCTGCAGGTCTTTGGACAGTGCTGCATATTCACTGAACTCAAGCAGCTGTGTATGTTTAGGTATCAGTGGGTAAGCCTGATCTTATACGATCTGTTCTTCAAAATGTTAGACCTCTAATCTGGCAGATGCGGCTATTTGATTGCCAACAAATACCCCTAATCTTAGATTTTTAGTCTCAGTTTTCTGCAGCATGTTTTGCTATATTATAATCCTTGTTATGCTCTCCTGTTATGGATCTGCATCCAAAGTTTCAAACCTAATCCTTGCAGATTCCTGATTTCCACCATGCTGCACCCCAAGTTGTGGTTGGTTCTTATGTAAATGCCCCTGAGCTGTTTGATTTCTGTATTGAACTTTGCTCAATACTAGCAGTTGGAATTCCATCTTAGTTTGGACTCTTTGAAGCTGTGATGATCTTAACATGATTACTCAGTCTCTAATGACCACTTCTGTTGCCTGCAATTTCTGTTTCTTGGTCTAGCATCTTGTTCCCAGTTGGAACATTGCAGTTACCTGTGCACAAAGAGTTGAGCTAATGTTCAAGTTTTTCCAAATCTATTTATCTGACCTTGTGTGTTCCTACTGTATATGCATGTTCGAGAGTATGCAAGCAAGAATTATAGAAGGTCAGAGACACTGTGTGCATCCAATCTGCATAATATTTGACAAGAGAAGAAATATATTACAAAAGATTCCATGTTTATTACAGGTTGGAATATACAAAGATTTTGATGATAACTAATTAGCATCTTAGTGTCACTTGAATCAGAAGCTCCTCTGCACTGACCAAATCACTGTCTTAGTATCAAAACTGGACTCACAAATTGCAATGTATGGTCTTCTACACCCATGGAAACAAATTGCAAGAGACCACTTTCTGTTCCAACACTGAGCTATTTGGGCAAGCAAACTTCTTGTGTCAATTCACTACTCTTCATTCTTGCATACTGTCAAATCTCACACAAATTTCTTCAGGTGTGTTCTTCAGGAGCACAACAGCTGATTTTCTAAGGTGACAACCACCATCCCTGTTTTTGGAGGGTGCCTATTTTCTAGTACACACATGCTAAGGGTGATTATCAACAGTGATGATGTGCAAGTTGAACTGTTTTCTACCATTCCCCATACCTTCTTCTGCAATGACAACACCGGTCACTGTTGTGCAAGTTGAACTGTTTTCTACCATTCCCCATACCTTCTTCTGCAATGACAACACCGGCTTTGTAAGGCAAGCCCTTGTCAACATTTGCAGCATATTTCTGCCAATCTAGATTTAAGTCTCTTCTTCCTCACGCTCAATATCTAACCTTTCTTGAGCTCCTCCCCTCAGTGGCTCCAAAAGTCCTCCAGCGGCTGCAAGTTGCTGCAGCTCCATTACACGGATTGCATTCAGGACTGCTGCCAAGACCAGCAATGAGCTGGCTGTGATTGCAATCCATACTGCAGTGGCCTATAGCAACATCACACATGGAGTATCTTCAGGGGCTTCCCAATAAGTTCTGTCAATTGACCTGCATGTGACTATTCTGACGTGTTCTTGACACACAAAATCTGAACTATGCCACCTAAAACCACAAGGAATTGGCTTCAAAAATCTACAAGAGCATTCTGTTTAAGCTTTGATAACAATGCATCCACATTCATCGGACATTTTACACACCAATTGGAATAGACAAAACGCATGTCAGAATTGAATAGTACCCGTGCTTTGATCACTGCAGGTGGATAAGGAAAGTTGCCAGCACCAAGGATTCCGCTCACAAGAAACAAAGTGCTGGACATAAGGAATGGAATAGACACCATTTTCTGCATGAACTGGACCCTCGCGTCCACTCTCTCATACACTTGGGATGCATTCAGAATCGATCCAAACATCCACAGGCCTGAACCTCCGATTATCATTCTGAAGGCATGGTTTGTCACTTCCTCCGCCTCCTTTTCATCGTACTTTCCACGTCCCACCTGCACACATGAGGCCCATGAATGCTATGTGACCAAAAACAGAGCGTTCACAAGTGAGCAATTGTATGAGAAAAGCGTGACAATTACAGTTGAAAAATCCAAGAAGCCCTGCAGCCATCTTCCGGATTTTGTAACAAATTGCTTGCTTAATTACGAGCCTGGAGTTGTTTTTAACAAATCTGGCGACGTTAGAGAAGAGCTGTGCATGGATAACCAGACCTAAGAGAAGAAGAGACTCGGTTTCTTGAAACTGCTCAACTCGGCAGTTCCAAGAGTGCACTGCACTCACCTCCAAAAGTGAGAAAGTTCCCATGAAGAACAAGATGGAGCCGATGACCTGCACCAACGGCGCCAGGATCTCGATGAGTGCAAGCTGCGGATCCAGCCACAGCAAAGACAGACGGAAGTCGAAGCCAGCGAGCTGCGCAATTAGGTCATGCAAATTAACTATGACGAGGAGCGCCAAGGCTACCAGCGCCAAAATGAGCCCCAACTTGGTACTGCGACCGGGTAGCAACATGATACATCCACCCAACAGAACGATCGTGGCCACGAAGTACACGAACGCGTTTACGTACTCCCACCAGTCTCTCCAGGACCCGGGACCATACAAGCGCGTCTTCCGCACTGAGACCAGCTTCACCATAATGCCTGAAAATTGATCCCCAACTACGAAATGAGCATTCACCGTGCAACACTCCTCCACTCTGAAATCTCCGAGAAATTCTTTATCCCCACCCAGCTCCTCCACACTAAGAAAATCTTCGCGCGCACGAATTTTTTACAACTTCATGAACTTCTCTCGGAAGAGTGCAATCTGCACAAACCAGCACTTGTTCACCCCCAAATCCGTTGCAATCGACGTAAAAAAATCGGTGCATTTCCGAGTTTGGGAGTTTTGCAGACTACGAAGAAATGCGTCTGTAGTACCCATGCATTGTGCGAGCTCACCACACCTTACCGCGAATCAGAAACTGACGCGTGGAAGCCACGTCCGCTCTCAAACTTGAGTCCTTGGACATGGCTTTGGCCATTTGGCATGCTGCATGGACTCTGCCACGTCAGATTTCTTTTCAAGTCATAGTTGAGAAACAAAAAAGAGAAAAGGAGTTGGGTAGAAATAGAGGAAATTTAAGGCAAAAAGATCAACAAAATTGGGAAGTTTTTCTGCAAGAAAGGCAGATTTGGTTTTTTTTTTTTAATTTAAACAAAAATGTGATGAAGCCAAAGTGGCGATCATGCATAAGAAGATTTATGATTTAGCCAAATTTGGCTATAAAACGAGATATGAAGGTACCAATATATTGCCTTTGTAGCTTCCACACTAATTATACCAGTGTTTTCAGAAATGATGAAATTTTCAAAAACCAAAAGTTTATGGAGGAAAATAGAGAATCTTTTTTAATAATTTGGAATTTTTTACATGGAATTTTCAAAATAAAATAATGATTCAGCATTAAATTTTTGAATTTGTTATCTGTGTTATGTTAGTTGTTTAATTAAGTCTTGATTAGGTTAGTTTTAATTTGGGTTAACATAATTAATTATGTTTTAATTGGGAATTAATTCAAATGGGAACAAAATTTCACTTATTTTGTATTTGGGATATTATCCCTATGTGTGTTCTAAATCCAAAACACACAAGATACAAGTTTATATGTTGCAAGTTTTTTTAATGTTTTGTTACAAGTTTTTAAATGTTTTGATGCAAGGTTCATTTTCACACATAGTAAGTGTATGTGCCTTGATCGAAAGGCCTCAATTTTACATGTAAATATTTAAAACCTTTGTAGTTTTTTCCTTTGCATTTCTAAGTCACTTCATAAAAGACACTCAAAGGCTCATGGACCAATATCACCCGTTAGATGGATTTCTTTATTATGACATCCTTATACGGAATTTCCACGTACATTTCACAAAATTTTCCTATGATTATGCCTCCATGATTTGAACATCATAGTACTTGGGCCAATTCAACACTAATTATATTTTTTTAATTTTGTCAAAAATTTTGAAAAATGGTACATAAGTAGGTTGAAAGTTCTAAAAACTCTAGTGGCCATTTGCTGAACGTTCACAAAACTTAGTTGTCATTTATCAAATGTTCAAAAAGCCCTTGGCATTGAAATCAAATCTCTCGATATCATGGACTCCTCAGATGGGCCATCACAGTTTGGTGCACGACGCGAAAAAAAGCAAAAATGTCCCTCGAAGTCATGATCGTTCCTACACAATAAAAGATGCAAGATCATCGCCACCTTCATCACCATTCCTCTCATCGATTACCACCTTCCAATTGCGTGACGAGGTACCTAGTTAACCACTATATAACTTGTGCATGAAAAGTTCCTAACAAGTTTTTTGTAATCTTTGATCATTTTGGATGACATGCTTGAAAATCTAGGTGTAGCAATGTGGTGATTGACCAATTGGGAGAGTATTGTGATCTGCTTGTTACAGTTTGTGGCGGTGCAAGCAAAGTTGGCTCACTTGAGTGAAAAGAACAAATAGTTACAAACAATGTTTGTTAATGTCACATCCAAGTACCAGAACTTACATCTGTATATGCTTACATCAATGCAAAAACAACATCAACACATTAGGTTAGCCATGATCAATGTGCAATCAAATCACCTAGTTGTAGCTAGGTAATGTTGAGACCACCAATTATTGTTATTGCAGTTGAAGTTACCACTATAGTATAAGCCAAAAGTTATCCCATCACCAATGCTTATTACAACAATAACCTTCATGTGAGGAAGGCGCATGTGTTTGTTAAAGCCCAATCTAATGCTCCCACTATAAATTTTCAACCCTAGTTCAAAACCTTAGCTCATGGCACCTCTAAACGTAACAACCGCTTACCTGTTGCAATAATATTGTTGACCTTCATTGCATCTCTTTTCAACCTTCTATATTCTTTGTTGAGCTTCACTCTATCTACAAAATCATATAGCTAGTTGAGTCTCATGATATCAATGCAAGGAGCTCTTTGATGATTCCCTTGTGGGAAAATAGTTTAAATTTTCATTTAAGAAATAGACTAAAAATGCAAGTAATAGGAAGTGTGCAACATAGGGAGTTTTGCAACATTCTTAAGAAGCTAGCTTGATAGGGAAAGTGAACAATTATGCCATCTAGAAGGGTATTTCCTAAACATTATGTTCATCACCCATTTTTGCCTACATTATAACAAAGGAGGAAGAGGAGGAGGAGGTGGTGGGTTCACATGATTCAATGGGGGAGGAAGTTTGCACCATAAAACTAAACCATAGTTCCTCACAAGTGCCATGCTTACAATTGCTACAATAGCAAGAAGCAAGAAAAATCAGCAACAACAACAATTCGTTATTATTGTGTAGCAAATAATATAAGGGTGATGATGGGTGGAGCTCTATTGTCTTTCTTCTTCATCATCTTCTTCTTCTTTTTCTAATATTGTTACAATTAGTGATGAAGGAAGAGCAAAATTAAAAAACTTGATTACTTATGGCTTTGGCTTTCTAATTAATGTTCATCTCAAACCACTAACACCTACACTTGAAGAAGGCAGAATTATTGTAATTAATGGTGGTGTTGATTTTTCATGTAAATAACATTCCATAACAACTAATGTCATTTCTGTTGAATCAAAACATGGTTCGTCAATCTTCATGTCTTCTTCAATGTCATGTGTTACTGTAAAGAAAGAAGTGGTTGTGTTTGCCTCCATGGCAGTAAGTTGAAATCCATTGTTCCAAGCTCTTGGAAGCCCTATTTTCTCTCACCCTTTCAAAATCATTGTTTTTTTACTTTTTAATTTTTTCCATGCATTGTGTAACCACTCACAATTCCATGGTTTCAAATTGTTCATTTTGAACTCAACATTAGGATCTTTGCCACTCTCAATCTACTGTTTGATGACCCTAATTGTCCAATTGTTGAACTCCACCTTGAATGCATGCTTGAGTGGGTGTTACAAAATGACATCATTTGGTCGGAGAATGCTAGATAATTTGCTAGAACAAAAACAACCAAGATATTTGGATGTTTTTCTTTTATCCAATCCAAGAATTTTTGACTTTTGTGTACGCTCCAACAATCTAATAATCAAACTAGTTTTTGATGTGTTTGCAGTCCCATTAATTCAATTTGAGCTTGGTGGTAAGGAACCATAACATTTTTTACAAAATGTTTAGCAGTATCAAACTTTGACCAATGATTCTCACTGTAAGTTAGATCCCACCCATCAACATCATCTTTTGTGATGGGCTTAAACAACCCCAAGTTAACATCTTTTGTTATTTTTGTTGCCTGTCCATTTAGGTACCAAACTACTCTTCACTCAACCTTTCCATTTATATATAGGTATAATAAGTTCTTGCAAACACATGTTCCATAGAAATAAATTAACAATATTTTTACACTTGTATGTTCCTTAATACACTAAACTCTTCAATGCAAATTATTCTTGATGCAAACCTGTTTGGACATTAATAAGTAGCAAGGATTCATTCTTTGTTCAATCTCTCCATTCATTTCCAAGTATATATCTATAAAATCTATTCAATGCAAATTATTTTCCATTGCAAATTGTTCCTTCAAAATAGATAAGTGGTACCAAGAATTGAAATGAAGTTGTCAATGCACTAATCTTACATCTTATAACTATGTATAAAACTTTAAATAAATAAATTTGTAACA
>Ga0116227_10007519_pt1 | contig 21185 bp, 20 predicted proteins | sample S1TSphgellanicum_FD_89693 | JGI IMG/M metagenome (GOLD analysis project Ga0116227, IMG submission 89693) | Host-associated microbial communities from peat moss isolated from Minnesota, USA - S1T2_Fb - Sphagnum magellanicum MG | ecosystem: Host-associated > Plants > Peat moss > Unclassified...
AAAGAGTGTGGTCCCATCCATGTATGTAAAAGTCACCACATACAAGGATAAACTTCCATCCATTTGAGTATACTTTCTTCCATTTGAGTCAAGGGTTAGTTGATACCAGCCCAGTGTCTTTTGCCATATAGTTTTCTGGTATTTGAGAATGTTTTATCTTTAGACCCTACCAGGATTTTGAGGTGCATGTTCCCAGGCCCATAAGCTGAGTCGACAAAGGGTCTGAATCCAGACAATTCCTCCTCAGTTCAGACCTCATTCACATAGTGTGACCCCTTTCAGAGATTCCTCGTGCCTGAGCAAAGTCTGGGTGTCCAAAATTGTCAAAGGGTAAGAATCTAGACCATTTCTACTTCGGAACAAACATGGTGTCATGTTTTGATGGCAGCTAATCTGAGACTTTACAAAACATCTGAACAGCCTAGTAATGATTCTTGTTTATTGTAATTTAAAAAGACTTAATTTTATTTTGGCAAATTTTCACATTGTGATGACCCTTCAAAGCGTACTGGGAATATCACTTGTCGCTTATAACCCTATTTTCTGAAGAGATTTCGCCATGTAGCTCATGCTAAAGTTGTGATCGTAAATGAAGCATTGGTTGAAGTAATGTTGTTGAACACAAAGACCTAGCAACATTGTTGAACACAAGGACCTCCAAAATGTAGAAGCCTTTGCAAACCTTTAATGTTGGAAGCCCACCCACATAGCAAGTGAGGATTAGGATTATGCTTGAAAATGAGAAAGTGATGGTGTGCCTAAAAGAATCCAAAGTATGTGACAAAAACTAAGACATTTTCTCTAACTATCATTATAACCTTAACATTGGGTTCACAACTAAAGATGGAGTGCAAGGGCCCATGAGGCCAAGAAAATGAATTCAGGTGAAACACATTTTCACAAATGGGGAAGAGTGCAAGAGATGGAGCCCAATGACTCCCAGGTGCACTCTCACTTTGGGAGTTACAATCGTGTAGGAGTCCCAAATGTTTAAAGCTTTAGCTGAAAGGGCAAACAAACACCAAATGGGGCCCCTAAAATATCATTAGAAATTTCTTAAAGTTTAAATGCCTAAAGTTCCCTTGCATTATTCATTTAGATTTGAAGTGCATGAATTATGATCAAAAGAAGGGCCGGGAATCAAATTCCCAATTTGACTCCATTTGACTCCCGATCACAAATCCCCTTAAAATAGGGGTCAAATGATATCTGATTGGGGCATGCAATACATCATTGGAAAGATCTTTTTGAAGGCTATAAGTTATTTCCCTTGCATGCTAAAAAGAGGCTTGATTTGAAGAAGGTATGAGCGTTCAAAGTTTTAGGACAACAAGAATCCTAGTAAGTAGGAGTTTTAGAAAAAAATGTCATTTGAATGTAACCTTTGTGGAAAATCATAGAGTATGATATAGGGAGGGAGTTGTGCTTCCTCCCAATGGTTGCAAGCCGTGTAAACCTTGTGCTTGAGGTTGTCCCTACTAAATCCATCACACCATTTATGTTCAATTTACACCAATCACCCTCTTTCCTTGGTTGAACAAATTGATTTCATTTTGAATTTTTGCTTGTGAGTTCATCCTAGTCTTATCCTAAAGCTCCAACACACCCTCCTACTCCAAAAATGCTACGAACTAAAGAGCATGCCTTGACTCCTTTCTTTTTCCATGGTTTTACTCTATGACCCACTTTTGAGTCTCTTAAAGAGTTTGGGGGCACGTCAATCATTCTCATGAAATTTATTGATGGGAAGCTTGTTTATTATCATTATGGTCTTGGTCAATCATTTGTTGCAAGCTTTGTGAAAGGTTGCACAAATTGTGTCAACTCCTAGAAGCCATGTTAAATGCATGGGTTTTATAATCATTCAAGTGTGAACGTAATGAAATTGTAGTAATACCAAAGTTGCCATTTGCATCTAACCTCCAACATGTGCATTTATGAAAAACAGCCCAAAAAATTGAACCTTTCCCTATGCACACCCTACTTTTGTTTTTCCTTTATGTGATTGTGATAAGCCAAATTCTACCATGCCTATAATTTCACATGAACCCATTGTTATTTTGACGTCTATATCAAATCAATAAAGATTGCTACAAGGTTGTTGGTGATAGTGTGGAATGGCATGCCCTTGGGATTGTTTAAGGTGACAACCTTTTTTACCCTCAATCAATCATCCAACTAAGGCTTAAAAGGCATTCTATTAGGAACAACTACAACTTGAATTTGACATTTTGAATTCTTGTTTGCAAATGCCCAATTTAAAGTTACCCAAATAAGATTCCAAAGATGAGAAGCCCAAATTGTAATTTTAAACACCTTTGTAACATTTTGTAATTATTGAAGTTTAACATGATTTTTGGTTTACAAATCAAAAAAGTTTTCAAATACACATCTTTGGGAAACATTCCATCTACCCCTACATCATCTATGTTATTATCAAGAAGCATCATTTGGATGTTCTTCTAGTTTATAGTTGAAAGGTTTAATTTTTAATATGTAATTTAAAAACCAACATTTGGATCCTAGGGTTCCTCATTGTAACTTGAAGGCAAGAATTGACCTTTTATTTTTTAGGTTGAAATTACAATGAAATTTATGGTCTAATCAACATTTGGGATATAAATGGCAAGTATGGCAAACTAATGAATATCATATGTCTAGCTACATTCAAATTAAACAAGCATTTGGGTCCTTAGTTTTCCATATTTTAACTTGAAGGTAAAAATACGCCTTTAATTTTTTAGGTCTAAATTATAATGAAGTTTGTGGTTTAATGAACATCTAGGTTTTAACTCATAGGTATGGCAAGGTCAATGCAAGGTATGGTGGCTCACTTTTGGAGTTAGAATAACAACTTTTACAAGGTGTTTTGTGTTTAAATGTTTATGGTGAATAATTTAATTTTAAATACATAAAATGCTGATTCATTCTAAATTAACAACTTGATTATGAAGACATTTGCATAACTATTTTTTCAAAAATAATGCATTCCTTATTAATAATGGACTTTTGAAATAAAACATATGGAATTTATTAGTTGATTGGATTGTTAAAAAATTCAAATTTTCATATTGAATTCCACTCCAAATTATTTATAATGATTAAACATGGGTTGAACAATGAAATCATAAAGTTAAATGTGAAATCATTTTTAGCAAAACCTTAACCAAATGGTAGTTATGAACTTTTGAAGGGTTGGAATTAAAAATTGTTTTCAAAAGTCCTGATGGAATGATTTTTTTTTCTTTTGTGCCTAATGGGTACATAATTGAAATATTTAAATGGGTTTTTATTCTTATGGACTTTATGGGTTTTTCTTTTGGGATTTTCAAAATGATTTCACCATACTAATCAACAACATTTTTCACTATGGGTTTTGACCTAGTTTTAAAAGGTTTCATAAGTGACTAAAACTTTAATATTCAAAAATTACACTAATGAAATCTTAGAATTTTAAACCATATGGATCATTTATAAACATTTGCTTATGATTCTTGTGAGTGTTGTATATGCTTAAAATGAACCACTAGATAGTGCATGCACTCGATAGATTGGTGAATACCCCATGTTTGATTACATTTAGACTGAACAAACATTTGAATCCTTGGTTTTCCTCATTGTGACTTGAAAGTAAGAATCTACCTTTAATTTTTTAAGTTGAAATTATAGTGAGGTTCATGGCATGATAATCATTTGGGTTTTAAATTGGTACAATGGTGAATACTTCATGTATGGCTTCATTTAGACTAAACTAGCATGTGGATCCTTGGTTTTATGATTTCTTATCACACTATAAAAATCCACTTTTAAGTTTCAAAAACTAAATTCTAATGAAGTTCATGGTTTGATGAGTATTTGGGTTTGAGTCAATATTGCCTTAGTTTAGATGCATTCAAATTAAATAAATAGTTGAACCTTGGTTTTTTTGTCTATAAATTACGTAATGTAAGAATCATCCTTTCTATAAATTGGTGACATATTGGTCTATACCTCATGTTTAAGTCATGACAAACTAAAACCATCATTTGGATCCTAGAACAATTGATCTATAACTTGAAGGTAAGAATTTACACACTACCTTTTTCCATTTGTGAAATCACTTAAAGCTAGCAATTGAAATGGTTGTTTGGTATGTGAGGCTAGGGCAACAAAATGGGTATGCTTAAGGTTTGAGAAAATCCATGTTTATGCTAGCATTTGTATTTATTTCTAACCTACAATTGCAAGGTAAGATTCTACAAGCTACCTTTCTCTATTTGACCATTCATTTAAAGGGAACATCTAAAATGTTTTAGTTTGAATTGGGATTGTTGCAATCAAGTGCATTGTAACTTTAGGAAAATTTTGGAAAAGTGTATGTACATGTACCTAGAAACACGGTTTTGGGTTTGTAGTTCTAAATACATTATGGCAACTTAGTTTATGGTCTCTAGGAATGTAATTTATGGTTTGTAGCTTTGGAGTTCATTATGAGAACTCTACAAATGTCTAAGGAAATGTGGTTTTTAGTATGTAGCTCTAAAAACCACTATGGCAACTCTACACGTGTCTTTGGGAATGTTTTCATGGTCATGGTGTGTAGTTCTTTGAACCTTAAATACTATGCACTCCATGGAACGTTGGGGATCTAATAATGTACATTTTTTATATATGTTATGGTTGTGTGTGGTAGGTATGGCAAAATTGTTGGCTAATTTAAATGTGACACAAGAATTAATTGATGATTCTCAAGTCACACAAGCAAAAAAAAAAACCACCTAAAAACAAAGGAAAAAGCATTTAGGAGGGAGAAAGTGCAAAGAGCCATTGTGGAATCTCTGTATTTAAGTACTATGGCCATAAATCATCACATTCATTTTGCCACATATTCCAATGGTAAAAAGAATGTGACACAATTAATTCCATTAGCGGTGTGGAAATTAGTCTATATTGATTATGTGGTTACTTACTTTGATTCTCCATTTACAAAAGACACATTAAGGGATCATTTCCAAGATGTTCTCAAAGAGTTAAAAACTGGCAATTTTAATGGGGAAAGGTTTGATAAAGCAGTTTTTACAATCAAATGAAGTCTTGGCACGTCAAAGCAATTAATAGCCACACCACAAGAAATGTGTTAAGAAAGCAATATTTCATTGATGGGAAACATAATAATAGGTGGGCAACATTCCATAATTCTCCTAGTTCTCCTAGTTCCATAGATGTAGACTGCCTTAGCCCTACTATTAAACCATGTACTCCACCAACTTCCATGTCGGGCCCCATTGAAAGGCCAATGACAAAATAAAAAATATCACAACTCCAAGCCAAGAGCCTTACAACCATGACTTTTCATTTTTAAATGAATTAAAAAATTTGGGATGCATTCTTAGCTACAAAGATGGATATCAATATTAAGGCCACCCAATGAACTATCGGGTTTTAGGTATTTAAATGAAATAAGAGTAGAAAATGAACCTTTCAATTCTGCAACATTAAGTGACAAATAGTCATATTTAAAGTTTATGAAATCGGTAGTTCAAATAAACTACATGTTTCTATCATGCAAACACTTCAAACTTGCAAAAAGACATACAATGTCAAACTCAAAACACAATGGAAAAAACAAGTGGAAAAGATGACTTCAACTATACTCTTTCAAATCTCCAACATCAAGATCATAAAATTACAAAAAATGATGATACATCTTCCATTCCATATTAGAGCTCTAAAGGGGTTAGAAACAATGGAAATCCCCATAAGTTAGGGGAATCCCATAAATCTCTTTAAAATTCATAGTAAATCCTATCTAAAAATCTTTATTTAAATCAATCTAATCAACTAACTTTATGGTCTAAAAATACACACTTCAAGAAACCGGTAATAAGTTTTTGGTAATAGAAAACCAATAATGATTTTCAGTGATAGTTTCCAATAATGATTTTTGATAAGAATTTCTAGTAATGATTTTCGGTAGCAATTTTCGATAGTGATTTTTAGTAATGATTTTTGATAACCATTTTTGGTAGTGATTTTTAATAGTAGTTTTCAATAATGATTTTTGGTAATGATTTTCAATAGCCATTTTTGGTAGTAGTTTTCAATAATGATTTTTGGTAATGATTCTAATAATGATTTCTAGTAGCAATTTCTAGTAATGATTTTTGATATCAATTTTCAACCTTCAATATCATCCTCCCTTCTATTTGTGATTATGTCTTCATAATCATTTACCTAAATATTAAAACCTATTCTATCATGACAAAAGGGGCCACAACATCTCTAATTGTTGAATTTACTTCCATGCTAGTTCCTTCACCTTTTTCTTTGCTCTAATGAATATGAAATCATGTGTTTGTGTTTTCACTAATCTTGTTTTGGCCTAGAAAAACAACAAAAAAATTCTATAATCGAGCATTAGTCTAATTTTTTTATAATGGAAATTTAATGGGTTTTTCCAATAGTCAAAATCCAATGAAACAAAATCTAAAGCAAGATTAAAAAATTGTCCCAAGGTGGAAATATGTTTGTAGTTCAATGACTACTGCCCAATTTCTTGTGATACAAGAAGGTTTCTTACAATAAGATTTTCAATAGCTCTTACAACTACCATCATTTTGATGCTTCCTTTGTTTCCTTCATTTTGGTTGTTGAAATATTCCAAGTTCCGATGACACCTCTCCTTATTAAGAATTGACTTGTGTCAATGACCACCAATTGCATTCGCTAGTTTGAAGCTTGCTAGAATTTTCAATTTTGTAGGAGGCTTTAACAATTTTTGGTAATCATCACCCATGTCCTCCTCACAAGTTGCAACAACTTCAAAACCAAAATAATTAACTTGAATGTTTTTATGAAAAACTTGAACATGAACATCCAAGTCAGTTCTAACAATGTAATTTGGGTAAAGACAAGATTTTTGAGTAGGAGCTACATTGAAGGTAGGACTCACAAGCATCGAATACTTGGGATTCCAAGGGGGTCCCATCCCTAGTCTTCCAATAGGGCCATTGCCTCTTCTAGGTGATTTTCCTTTCCCAACTAGTCCTCCAAATGGTGTGTTGCTACCAAAAGATCCACTTACTCCCAAGGGCCCATTTTTGCCTCCAAGGGGTTCATTCCTTCCACCATGTGGTATTCTGCTTCCATGATGCAATCCATTCCCTCCACCCATTAGTACCCCACTTCTAGTGTGACCATTCCCTGAAAGTACATTCCCTATAGGAGTTTGGGAAAATGGCATTTGATTTTCAATAGGGAAACCACTAATAAAAGGACGTACCTAGGGAGACGTGCCAATGTTTTGGCTTTGTCACTCCTTTCCATCATTGTGATTCCAATAGGAACTAAATTTGGAAAAGACAACACGAAACTAGTATATGGGAATGGAAGAACATATGAAGTCTATCGAAGGTAACAAGGGCTAGGCATCATCAACCATGGGTTGGTCATACCTTTTAAACCTAGCAAATTGGGACTATAGGCTGGAGGGTAAAATCCTAGATTTGAAATCGTTACCATTGAAGTTTGATCCATGGTAATTTCTGTAGTTATGGGGACAATGTGAAAAGACAAATTAACTCCAAAACATTCCCATGTTCTAAATGGCAAACTAGTTGCATGGACTGGTGTTACAACTATCAGCTCTAAAATTTGAGGAATAATTGGGTAGGTATTTGGGATAACAATAGGTAAAAGGTTGGTAGCTAAAACTTGGGTAGACCTATAAAAGCAACTTTCTATCACGTGACGTGTCTTATGGCAAAAAGTATAAGGTGGGGGATAGAAGAGGAAACTTTGAAATTCAAAATAGTGGTTACTAGATTTTCTTGTTGGAATTCATCTCTACTTACAAAATTCATCTTTGAAAATTGGTCATTACGCTTATCCTTGGAAACATCCTTTTCCTTCAACTACTACAATTCCTTTATTCGTCTTTTGAGTCGAACAATTTTGTTCTCTTGAGCATGGGCATTACATAAAACGATCTCATGGTACCGAAAAGACTTCTTTTCGATAAGGTTCCCAATAGGTTCATGCAAAGTCTTTGATTTTGCCACAATAATAATCATTTCCAATTATTAGTCTTTAATATCTCTCCAATCTTCCAATTTTTTTTTGTCAATAATAATCTCCAAATCCTCTTATTATCCACTATGAGATGTAGCAACATCCTCCAAATTGATTTTTGGTAGATCCACACTTTAACCACCAGTTGTTCCAACGTGCACATTTTCCTACAAAACTTCTTCAAATTCTTTTTTCATGTTCCTAGTCGACACTATTGCCATACTGTTATACTAAAAGACTTAAACAAAACCAAAAAAACCTTTATATATATTTTTGGGTTTCTTTTTTGGTTATCAACTACTTTCAACAAAAACAAAATGGTAAAAATAGAATGAATTATATAACAATATATGCTTTTCTAATAAAGACAAATAGTTCTAACTAGACCAAAAAAAAATTAAACTTGTGAAAACAATACCCCCTCTTTTGGTGAAAACCAATAGTTTCTATTAGAATCCTTAAAACAAGAGCTAATGAACCATAAATTCTATTTCTATATTCGCAAGATTTTGGTAGAATCAAATAGCTCTAACCAATATTTGTCCAAAATGAAACAACACTGAACTAAAAATTTTGATTCAATATCCTTGACATGGTTGCCAAGTGTTAAGGCCACCCAGTGAACTACCAGGTTTTAGGTACTTAAATGAAATAGGAGCAAAAAATGAACCTTTCAATTCTACAACATTAAGTAACAAATAGTCACATTTAAAGTTTATGAAATCAGTAATTCAAATAAACTACATGTTTCTATCATGCAAACACTTCAAACTTGCAAAAAGACATACAACTTCAAACTCAAAACATGATGGAAAAAACAAGTGGAAAATATGAATTCTACTCTTTCAAATCTCCAACATCAAGATCATAAAATTACAAAAAATGATGATACATCTTCCACACCCCTAGGTTTCTCCATATAAAACCTTTAAAGGGGTTAAAAACAATGGAAATCCCCATAAGTTATGGGAATCTTAGAAATCTCTCTAAAATTCATAAAAAAATCCTATATAGAAATCTTTATCTAATTTAATTTAATGAATTAACTTTATGGTCTAAAAATATACACTTCAAAAAACTAGTAATAAGTTTTTGGTAATAGAAAAATGGTAATAATTTTCAATAATAGTCTTCGGTAATGATTTTTGGTAACAATTTCTAGTAGTGATTTTTTATAGCAATTTTCAATAGTGATTTCTGGTAATGATTTTCGATAACCATTTTTCGTAGTGATTTTCGGTAGTAATTTTTGGTAATGATTTTCTATAACAATTTTAATAGTGATTTCCACTAATGATTTCTGGTAGCAATTTCTAGTATTGATTTTCAGTATCAATTTTCAACCTTTAACAATCAACCATGAGTGCAAAATAAAGGTGGAAATCTCCAACTTGAAGGCAACTCAAAACTTAAGGGTGATTTAGAGGAGGAATTCAAGGCAAAAGTTAGAGCTTGCTTGGACTTGTAGTTAGAAATCTCCCATCTATGGTCTGCTAGATCAAAAAGGTGTTCACGAACCATTTCATATGTGAGGTTTCTCTTGCTCCTATGTAAAAAATTAGCGAGTAGGGCAACAAATTGGAAAAGGTGACTAAACTTTGGTTTGTGCTACTAAATCTTTTCATGAGTCTCTTCCATTTTCTTTTCAAGCTTCGATATCTCTCTCCATTTGCACTAAATATCTAGCATGCATCTTGTTATATTTTGTATGGCATCTAGGTTTCAATTGGGAACTACCTCCCATCTCCCAATCCTTCCATTATAAACATTTTTCCCCCCATGTAACAGGGTTCCACCAACAAAAATTCAAAACAGTTGTCTTCATGTGTAAAGTATTGGCACCATTCCTTATAAAGTGTGGAGTGTTGAAGGATGCTAACATTGTGGTAAGAACTAGAATATCCAATATTTAGATGTAGATGAACAAGCTTGTGTGGTCAAAGACAACAATGTTATTCATAGCATAGATTTTCTTTCATCCATTAAATCAAGACCGATGACCTTGGTTCTTCCAACACTTTTGAATCTCAACTAGGGTTCCATCAATGAACCATATGCATATTGGTAACTTGGGCAAATGGGTGCCCAAAGTAGCTCTCTCTTTAATTGTAGGCCAACGAATTTCATCTACAATGGAAGCATTAATGCAAGATGAAATGAACAAAACATCATCCCACATGGAGCTCTTGGACCAATTTTGCATAAAATAGTCATACCTTGTGACATTGTCATGTTTCATGAACAAAATAAAGTTTAGAAGCCTTTGCCAAGGGTTTAGTTTTCATGGTCTCCTAGTCACAAGATAATCTTCACATGTAGACCTACAATGTGAGATCATGGTACTAGGCACCACAAAGGATGCAAGCTCTTCAAATTCAATGGCAATAAAGTTTGTCAAGTTCTTGAACAATGTTGGGGTGGCATGCATTGTGGCCAACACATTTTGAACACCAATGGTCAGGTCCATTGATTACCCACTACCCCCTTCCATTTCATGTGAGTTGAAGAAATCTTGAGCACTCCCTGTCGCCAACCCACATTGAAAGAGCATTGTAGCCTCTTCCTCCATGTCATACAAGATATCATCATCACTTGAAAAAAAACTAGAATGTGAAGAGGTGCTTGAACTCGAAGAAGAATCCATTTGCTCAAAAAGAAAAAAGAAAAAAACTTAAGAAAAAGCAAACCCTAATAAGAACAATAAGAAGAAACCACAAAGGTGAAAGAGAAGACCTTGGGACAAACTAAACCCTAATGAGAAATGAAAAAACAAATGTAAAATGAGAAAAAAATGCACTTGAAAAACACTCAATCCTAAATACAAGACCAAGAGAAGAAACAAGTGAGAACTTTGAACAATACAAATCCAAAAGACAAAACCATTTGGGGCAGCCTAAACCTTTTTCGTCATCCTTAGTTTTTGCATTTAGTACTTAGTTTTCGGGTTTCATCCCCAATTTGACAAACTTTGTGGACAACAGGAGACTAAGAATAGATTGAAAAATGGCAGTCCAAAGGGGTGGGGAATTGGGTGAGACTTTACAAATAACTCTAATATGTTTTTAAATATACCATTATTTCATAACAAAGTAAAAATATATCATTTTATCTCAAATAGTTCTTTAAATATACAAGCAAAGTGACCTCCCTGGGCGCCCAAGCAAGTTCACAAGTATAATAAGCACAATAAAAATATAAAGGATTTTTTCCCAAAATGTTTTATGAGTACCATTACCTTTTCAAGTTTGGCGGGAATTATGTTAGTTTTTTAAATGCCAAATTTTCTAGAAATTATTTGCTTGAAATGAAAAAAGTGAACAAAATTACACAACTCTCTGCTACCCATCCATGCTGAAAATTTGAGAACTTGACACAAATATGTAAGTTGTATGGAGGGTATCTCATTTTTTTCTTTGTTTTTGGTCAATTAGTATTAATAGATGAGTCACATACTACCCATGGTTGGTAACAAAACTCTAGTATTTATTACAACTCACTTAAGTTGTTGAACAAAGTATAGTGCCTACCACTTGCACCCAAGAATTGTGATGAGAAAAGAAATTGTGTAATACCTCTGTTTCTAATGGGATCGTTTACTGTGGTTTTCTTGATCACATTAGCGGGCATGATCTTCTGGTGATGATTATGCACTCATAATAGTGACCAAAATGTTTTTTTATTGAATGAGTCTTTAAAAGTTGTTAATGTGGAATGGCCTTGCCCTTGCCATTTAGGACTTGTCGCTGAAAGAATGTAAAGGGAGGGGCCGGGGCCAGTAGAGGCACCCAACACAAGGGAGGCAAGGCCTGCTCACCCTAACAAGCTTGCCTGGGTAGCAGCCAAAACATTTGTTACTGTCCTACCTATCCTGTAACCAAATCTGGCTAGATCCTCCTGTGAATGGTTGCCAGTGTAACCACAAAAGTGGGAAAAAATTGTGTGCCTGTATGAATGCTGCACCACTGCCACCAGAGGGAAGGGAGGGTGTCTTGAATCTTGAAGGTATCTTCAGTCTCACCAAGTTTGGAATGTTTTTTTTGTTTGCAAGGAATCATTAAAAGGTAGTTGTGCAATCACAACACAAAAAAAGTACAAAAGTGAAACAATTTCTATACAAAAGATCAACTGAAGAATGCAAAGAAATCTTTATCATTGGAGTCAGATATCATCATCAGTGATGAAGAATGAAAGAAAGTTGTTTGAAGTTTTTGGTTCTACTTGCTTTGACAAAGAAAGATTCCCAGAATTTCTTCCACAAAAAGGATTGCAGCAGATTCTGCTGCCCCTTCCTCAACAAGAAGAAGAAGACGACTTCACACGGGTGACGGAATTTTGCAGCTACCAGGATATGAGCGAGAGAGAGAGAGAGAGAGAGAGAGAGAGAGAGATAGAGCATGATTGTTAAATCAGCACAATGGGTAGTCTGCAGGCGGTGGCGGCAATTGTTGGTCGCTCCCATGTCCCTCATGCACGAAGAAAACGGTCTCCATTCCCCAAGACTGGTGAATCTCGAAGTGACAGTGAAAAAACCAGGCTCCTGCAATCACGAAACCCTGCATCAGAAATTCTCTACTAGAGAACAAAACACACGCACTGGGAGAAAGACACAGAAGACAGACAAGACAGACACAGATGGAGAAAGAAAAAGAGATTTCTAACAGAGAGGTTTTGGCGGTTAAAGTTCTTAGGGTTGGTGAGAATGAGGAAGTTGGCGATTCAGGAATTAGGGTTAAGAGGGAGAGAGGAAGAAAGAAAGATGAGAAGAGAGGAGGAGGGAAGAGTGGTTTAGGGTTTGTACCAGGGTTGTCAGCTCGGAAGCGAATGGCAACCCAGCCACCATAAGGCACGCCGTAGGTGTTGCGAAGAGGGGGATTCACAAGGTTGAAAGTGGCAGGACTGGTAGCAGGATCGTAGTTGCCGCTACCGCTACCCACGATGTAGAAACTGTTGCCATGAAGATGGAAAGGGTGGACCTCGAATTGCAGGATGGAAGTATCCTGCAACACCAGCTACAAGCCCACCAACAACACCGCCAACAACACCATCACCCACCATCACCCCCCCCCCAAGACCATCACCACCATCACAAACTCCACAATGTTAGTCCTAGATTTAGGGTTTAGGTCTTGCAAGCTCCCTGTGCATTTCCAAAGCAAAACCCAATCACCCACAATCCTTGAAGCTCGTCAGCATCCCATCATCTGCCACAAACTCACAGATCTGTCTACTGCTGCTTGCCTGCATGCCAGGAGAATTCTTTTTTGGTACCCACCTCAACACTGGAATTGAAACGGATCGGAATCAGGCGAGGTCCGTTTTGGGGGAACCAGAGAGACAATGGCAGTTGAGCTCCAGTGTAGTTGAATATGTGCTCAGGGTAATCAGGGAAGGTGAGATTGAAGGAGCTCCTGGAAGTGGAGCTTGTGAGGTGTCCTCTGTCGTATTCGTATCCATATTGCAAGAAAGATTTGGTGCTCTTGTTGGGTGTGGGTGCTTTGTATGTTATGTTGTTGACGGACCCAAGAAGGCGATAACCTTCGAAGCCCTCGCATTCCGCAAGAGGATAGCAACTGGTGTTGCTGCCCAAGCCATAGCCCACAGTGAAGAGCAAGTGGATGTCCACTGTTTGCGGAATGTAGCACATTTGATCGGTTGTGTTGAAGCTGAACAGCTTTGCATCGAATGCTTGTTGATAGGCAGAATCATTGTGAGCAGGAAAGATGGGTAGCATGATGTTGTTGTTGTTGGTCACTGTGGAATCATCATTGTTGTTGTGATGCAATTCAGAAGCAGCTCCCACTCCCACGTACTCCACAAGCGCTGTTGCAGAAACATTGGGGAAAGGAACCTGAGGTACACACACACAGACAAACCCACGCTTACATCCAGAAAGACAGTTATCAATCTATGAAGCTTAGAAGCTTGCTTCTCTATGTCACAGTAGCACAACATGATTGCAAATGATAGATCTAGCATCCCTTGAGCACAAGTCTTCTTCACAGATGATAGAAAACTGGAAATGCATGGGAGAGAGATGATGAAGAAGCAAGCAAGGCTGGGGAGAAGAGAAAAAATAGAGAACAGTTCACTTCAGAGAGATTCAACATACTCTAGTGGCACTGGGGATGGAGAAAACTGATGAAGCCAGATAGTATCTGCCATGGGAGTGGTTGGCATGGAGAAGGACATCAAGAGTTTGGCCAGGAGCAATGAGGACGAAGTCAACATCAAAAGGAACAGCATATGTAGAATCCAGCTGCACCACTGTAAGGGAATGGTTTGCAACTCCCACATAGAGTATAAAGTTCATGCAGGCGTTCACCAGACGAAGAAGGTACAGGCCTCCTGAGGTGATATTGATTCTGTATGCATCGGCTGCTGAAGAATTGTACAGGAAACCGGGTTGTCCATTGATGGTCAGTGCATCAGAGGTGTTGTAGACTCCTCCTGTTGCCAGTGCATCTGCAATCACTTGTTCCACATCCGCATTCCACCATTCTCCTGCAAACCCATTGTCAAGCTCCAGCACCCATCCAAAACAAAAACCTCAACAATGTCCAAATCCATCAGCAATGCACAGGATTCTTTCTTTTCCATCCACAAGCAAGCTCTGTGTCTATGCAATTTTGTGCCATCCAAAGCTCAATGAGAACTGCATGATGATGATGACCCATCAGAGTATTTCAAGCATAGATTTGATTGAATCAAGAGCTGCTGATGCCAGGGATTGTGAGATTGAAAAAAGACTCGGATTACCAAGGATGATGGTGAACTCTTGGCTTGGTGTCGTGAAGGGGTACAAGACATTCTTTCGAGGCTGCACAATGATAGCTCCATGGATGGAAGCGCGGTGCCATGAGGTATGTGCATGGTACCACAATACACCTGTCTGATTGAGAAGCTGAAACCTGCACATCCATCCTCTCTCTCAAGCTCTCTTGAGCTCTTAGCTTTTGTTTATGTGCAGCAAATCTTGCATGCAATGGACTGCTTCAGATATAGAAAGCGAGAGGGAAATAATACCCATCCAAAATAAACAAACGAAAATGAACAAACAAAGCCCATTTCACAACAACTCACAAAACTGAAACAAAAAAAACAGAAGCATCTGATTGAGAAAAACAATGACTACTCACAACAAAAACCCTTTCTACCTGTAAGTGAAAGAAGCATTCTGTTGAAGAGGACACTGTGTCACATATGGCATTCCATCATACCACCCAGTTCGCAGCTGCCTCACACCATGCCTGCAACAAGTCATGACACCGCTGAAAAACCTTCTCTCTCTCTCTCTCTCTCTCTCTCTCTCTCTCTCTCTCTCTCTCTCTCTCTCTCTCTCACACACACACACGCGCGCGCGCGCAAGCAGCATCAACACTTCTTGAGGCAAAATATGGTACAGGAATTCCAGAAATTCTTCAAAGATGAGTTTGTCTCACTATTTTGGCTGCAAGAGCACCAACCAGCACATGCATCATCCATCAGCTTCACATGTGAAGTTTTGTGATTCAACCTCAGAAGCAATGAGAATGATCACCAACAGCAGAAAGAAGGAGAGAAGAAAGAAAAGAAGAGAGAGCAAGCAGAAAATTACCAGTGGATGGTGATATTGGGCTTGACAAAGCTGGTGACACGGACAACAATTGTATCTCCTTCATGGGCACGAATCGGAGGTCCTGGAAATTGTCCATTCACAAGCATCATGCTCTTGGTGTGATTCAGACGTGTGACATTTGTGTAATTCACCTGGTATGTACATCAACCCAGCACTCTTATAATTTGCTGCAATTGCACATTCTTCACAAAAACATCAACCCACTCTATATCAATTCACTACAACTGCACATTGTTGACCAAAACAACATCAACCCACTCTTATCAATTCTTTGAGATTTCTAAATGTGCTAGCTGAGAATCCAAACAGCTTCCAAACAGCTTCCAGACGATGCTTAACAGATAGTTCAACATCATCAGAAGAAGAAGGAATCAAACCAACAACAATTGATCACATCCACAAGTACTCACTAAAATCCATGCACAAGCTTCATGATCAAAGCTCTCAATCTAATGAGATAGGAATACTCCACTGGAAAGGGACAGAAAAAAAAATTTGATTAATTACAAATGAACTTGTCTTCTGTACCTCAAAGTTGTAGTAGCGAGTACTGACACCATTTGGTTGAGTTTCGATGTGGTAGTAGTCTTGGTGAGAACTCATGATAGACCTGCTCATGTGGAATTTGTCGGACCCATCTTCTTTTTGTTGGAAATCTGCAGGTGTGTGGCTTGATGCACATTGTGCAGATTGTGTGGGGAGATTCAACACCAAGACAGTCACAATCAGGTAGTACAATGCTAATGATGCACCTGCTGCAAGTGGATTCCACATCATGTGGTGATGATGATGGTGATACTGAAGATGATGGCTGTTGTAAGACCACCAGTGCTTCTTCAGACACACCAGGGTTGTCTTCTTCCTGTTTGGCATTTTTCTGCTACAAGATGCACACTTGAACATCAGATTGGACTGATGAGTTAAAACTTGTGAAATGCCATTGTTGTTGTTGTTGTGGTGGTGGTTGTTGTGTGCAGTCATAGTAGCTTGGGCAAAAGCAGAAAATGTAGAAGCTAGAATTGGAATCATTGGTATTGTTGCTAGATTTTGGAATCTCTACTTGTAGAGACAGCTGCCGAATTGTGGATACGAATGAGCTAAGGCATGGACTACTGCTTTGTAATATACTAATTGCTCAGCAGAGCTTTTTCCATATTTGTCAAAACTCATTGAAATCCTGGTGTGTGAATATAATAGAAGGACCCCACTCAACCACCAACTTATCTGCAAGAGATGTTACCAAGGAAAATATTGAATCTTCGAGAATATTCGAATTTGTCAAGGTAGTACTATAGTAGTTTATTATTTCTGAAGGAAATTTTTTATTCATAATGATTCAAGTCTAACTTGCTATTCACAGGACAGACATGAACCACTACATAAATAAAATATTAGTTTTCTGTCAGTTTCAGAAAGGCCATCAATCCATGGAGCTTTCAAGTGCAACCAGCTGAATCATATGCAGGGTCTGTGTTTTTTCATTTATTCATTTCAGGCTTTGTACAACATATTTGTAATTAATTAGTTTTTTGGACCATAGCCAAATTCAAGGCATTAAAAGCATTGAATGTTCTCAGGCACATGAATTCCAATCCAAATTGTGGCATAATCTGGACTACACGAAAAATTCATGAGTGCTGAGCTTTTCAGCGTTTTTCTTTTTTGGGTGAGTTTTTGCCACTTGGTGACAACAAAAAAAAAAAATCCAGTGCACAACTCATACAAAGGATTCTTGTGGAAAAAAAGCACCAGAGTTGCCAGATTTGGAGGAATATTTTTCTGAAATCATCATATTTAGACGATAGGTTCCAGCTGGTTGCCAAAATACAGCAGGATTCTTAAAATTTTCCACTTCCCTATGTGATCTGTAGCCAAATTTGGCTAAAGCGCATCAAAAGGACTTGGAACTGCAGTGTCTCGTATGAGAATTTTCATACTCTGTGGTGTCTATTCCCATTTGTAAACCTTCTAGATGAATTGTCTTTGGCTTCTGATGGGTGTCCTTTGCATAACCTGGCTGACAAAAAAACACAGTTGTGCAAGAAGAACACCATGAGGGATTTAGGGTTTAGAGTTTAATGCACCATCCATTGGAAACCCATTATGACTCAATTGTGGATGAATCACAATTGAGTATTCTGTAAACCCTCCTACTTACCCCTCACCTGACCTATGGTAACTACTTAGGCATGTGAGTAAGTATAATGGGCAAGCGGGTAGGGAATCTAAGTTTTTTAGGAAGGTAGGCAAGTAGGTGCGACACTTGGTGGCTACTATGTAGATAGATGCATGTGGATGGTTAGTTCATAGCTAACCATAGTTGACCACTGTGGTTAGCTATGGGATGGGAACACAACTTTTGAAGAAGTGTTTGGGGTCCACACACCATCCATCCCCCATGGTGCACTGCTGGGTGGCAGTTCAATGTGGCTCACATTGAGATGATTTGAATCTAGTAGCAAGCAAGAATGTTAGGGACCAGTGACGGTTGGCTCTTTTATTTTAAAGTAAGAAGTAGCAGGTAAGGAGCGGGTATGTGGACCCTTGACTGATGAGTCTTAAGAACTGGTCAAAGAACCTGAAACCCCTAGTTCTTTACTGGTTGTTTCATTATACCTGTCAGCTCTTTGAAATTCTTTGACTAGAATGAGAGGTCTATTTTGATTCTTTTTTAAACCTAGAACCACAACTTCTTTGATTCTGCAAACTTTCAAAAACCTTCCAACTGGAGGGTATAACAAAGTCAAACAACCATCCAACACCATTACATATATAACAATGGTTACATAATTGATTACAGGGAGTAGTATCTCACTAATGTTGTAGCAGGCCATTGGACAAGAGCTCCTGAATTATGTCACATATTTTGCTGCCTTGTGACATTTCAGTACCCCCTAATACCTTTTTGCATGGTCTTGTCTTGCTTGCTTGTTGGTTGAACCTCATAAACCAAGCTTTTATATGTGTCCCATAACACATAAGCTTGGTGCTCTGGTACATTGGATTATGTTTGGTAACCTGCGCACTCTCACCAGTTGTTTAGTCCACGCGTCCCATACTATCATACTAGTTTGAACCCCGTGCCTAATGCACAGGTGTGTGTGTATTTTACGGTACATATTACAAAATTACAATTACAAACTACATTTCCAAAACCTCTTTACATATGACATTCCACATGTATCCATCGGGACCTTAGTCGTCGAAAATCTTGATGTTTGCACTGGTTGTGACCCGTAAGATAGCAACATATAGCTGACCATGGGAATAGACCGGAGATGGCAAATATACCCCAATGTTGTTCAATGTCTGACCTTGACTCTTGTTGATTGTGATCGCAAATGCCACTCGAACAGGAAATTGACGACAACACAAAACAAATGGCCAATCAATCTCGGAGGGGGACATGATGATGCGGGGTATGATCACAAGTTTGTCGACATTGTTCCCTATGATGATCTCCACTACAATGACACGGTGATCCAATCTCTTGAGAATCAACCTCGTACCATTGCATAATCCTATTGATTGATTGAGATTACGCAACAAAAGGATTGGCACGCCCACTTTGAGTTCCAGCTTATGATTTGCGATACCGTTGGATTGCAAAGTGTTTAGAAATTCCACTAGATACAATGAATCCATTGAAATTCTTGCAACAACACTTGCAACTTTTTCTGTCGAAGTCAAAGAATTTGCGCTCAAGTACGTGTGCAATTCTTCAGATAGTGATTCTAGAATTACATTGTTGACTTCATCAACATCAGTATTTTTGGGGGCCAGAATGTTGTGTTATATAAGATACATGGCATCTCCAGAGTGGCATTAGTGATCCAAATAGATGGTTTGGATTAATCCTCTTAAGCTGCAATCTTCTACTAGCAGCCTCATATGGGACAGAATCTTGATCCAATTTGGACACCTTCTTGTACAGTGGTAGGAAAACTACTGTCTCCAACATTCAACACCCATTTGGCAAACTCTTGTCGCTCTTCAAAATTGGCTACCATGACTCGCATGTTGACATGAAGACAAAGAATCGTAACATGTTGCCAAAGATGCGATCGAGGCAACAAAACACTAACAATGTCTTCTCGTCCTCCCTTGGAAACAACAAGCAGGATCTGTCGAAAATCCCCACCAAGGACCACGGTTTTCCCACCAAAGATCTTTTCGGTTGCTTGTGCATCATCCAATTACATCAAGTCATGCAAGGTCCGATCAACAGCTTCGAAAGCTTGGCAATGCATCATCTGTGCTTCATCCCAAATGATCATATCAGCTTTACACACCAACTCGACCACTTTCATCTGTTGTGTGATGTTGCAAGTCGACTCATCATGTAGATCAATCGAAATCTTGAATCTTGAATGGGCGGTTCTGTTGCCTAGAAGCAGCAAAGATGCAATTATTGATGAGGCAACTATAAGCACAATTTTGCCTTGCCCTCATAGACGAGACAAAAACGTTGTCCAAACAAATGTTTTGCTGGTTCCACCACTGCCATACACAAAGAACAGTTTGCCCTCTTTGTTTGTCACGACATTCAAAATAGTTTCGTATGCGCTGCGCTAATCATCATTGAGCCTATCTTCTTACTACGTTATCATCTTTGGAGAAAACCTTTGCTTCTTCAAGCTTGCTTGTTAACTAGCTAGTTTTGGAGAATGGAAGTGGAAAAAGAAACTTCAGATATCAACAACAGACACTTCACCCTTTCATTTGTATGTTGCTCCACTTTCGTCAAGAGCTTCGTCTCCAATCTTCACTTTCGACGCACGCTTCTTCTCATCGCCAAACCACATATACCTTTATAACAAATACATTTAGATTTTTTTTTAAACTTAATTATTAACATACACAAATTGATCATATTCGGACAAATGCACCAATGCAACATAGATATCAAAAGCATATTGGACACTTCATTAAAAAATTTATTGTTTATTAAATTACCAAATTTTATGCCACATTTTGTCTTGTCATAACATGTTATTTTTATGTTTTTGGCTAAAATATTCTTGAACCATGTATAGACATAAGTCTGATTTTTTCCTTTTTTTAAAAAATTTCTGGCTATTGAAAATATTTATGTATGGCTAATTATTCATGTGGATCATCACCTCTTTGGCTGCATTACAAAATTGACCGAAAAAAAACAAAAAAACACATTACATGGTCATGTGTAAATATTATTCATCATACATGGTGATTCTTTAGGCACCGTCCAGCACGCAAGCAAGCAGCACATGGAGGAGGATGATGTATCTAAATAGGGACACGGATGGAGGGCCATTCCTAGTTTATTTTATAAATAAAAAATTTCACTGGCCATAACTTGGAGGCCATTTCACCGACCAAGTTGGGCATTTGGGAAGTAGCTAGCTGGGAAAGCATTGCATGATGGATAGATTTCCTTCCCATTCTTGGTGGGCAGAAAGCTGCAGTGTCAGACTCAGTAGAGGGATGGTGTGCAGCCGGCAACCTCGGAGCTTCCAGGGTGTCAATTGGCAACGCCGGA
>Ga0116227_10007521_pt1 | contig 21177 bp, 18 predicted proteins | sample S1TSphgellanicum_FD_89693 | JGI IMG/M metagenome (GOLD analysis project Ga0116227, IMG submission 89693) | Host-associated microbial communities from peat moss isolated from Minnesota, USA - S1T2_Fb - Sphagnum magellanicum MG | ecosystem: Host-associated > Plants > Peat moss > Unclassified...
AAGGGCCGCGGATTGGGCTGGGGCGACGTGAAACTGGTCGGACTCGGTGCGGCGCTCCTGGATCCCCAGACCTCGGTCCTCATGTACGCGATCGCTTGCATGGTTGCGTGCGGCGTCGCGGTCGCGCGCCGCAAACGCACGGAACCGATCGCGTTCGCGCCGTATCTCGCAACGGCCATCGCGATCGGCATGGTCATCCCCGCGACGCCGCACCTCGGGTGAACACCATGTTCTTAGTCAACACGACGACGGGCGACGTCATCGCCGACGACGTCCGCGAAGTCCGCAATCCGTTCTCGCGCATGATCGGACTTCTTACGAAAGCCACGGTCGCGCCGAGCGAAGGGATCTGGCTCGCGCGCTGCCCCGCCGTCCACACGATGGGCATGCGCGCGACGATCGATCTCATCTTCCTCGACGAAGCGAACCGCGTCGTCGCGACCGCCCCGAACGCCGTGCCGAACCGTCCCGCCTTCACGGCGCGCGGCGCCCGCAGCATCGTCGAACTCGGCGCGGGAAGCCGCCTCGAACTCGTGCTTCCCGGCCACGAGCTCGCGCTCGTCGCTTCGGATCCACGCACGGCGACGTAAGTCGGGTAGGGTTTCCCCCCATAGGCGAGTCCGCGCGTCCACGGTAAGGTAGTGCCACCTTGGTCGTGGAGGACAATCGATGCGTCACGGAGCTTCGCTATTTTTCGCATTTTCGGCCGTCGCGGTAGTCGCCGGGTGCTCCGGGGGCTCGCCCGCGTTTTCCCCGGCGCCGGGCGTCCGCCAGGCGTCCGTCGCACGCGGCGGTGCCGAAGCGATGCCGAAGCCCTCGGCGACACCGATCGTGTATCCGTTCGCGCCCGGGGATACGTTCACGTATCAATACGCGCGGACGATGTCGGTCTCGAATGGGCCGACGAAATCGTATGCTGCAGTGGTGACGGCCACCCTGTCGGGGCTGGGCACGTACAACGGCTTTCCGGCTTACACCTTGCGCACGACGGGCAGCACGACGAACGGGTCCGCCTCGCTCGACGACAGCGATTACATTAATCTTGTCGCGGTGGGCGGCGCCACGCAATACCTCGAGTATGGTTACGATTATAAAGAAGTCCGCCACATGAGTGCCCATGTCGTCGAGCACGATAGTACGGCCCTTACCTACGCGACCCCGTACGAGTACGACTCGCTGCCCGAGACCCCGGGCGCCGGCTGGCCGGAACCGGTGGCCTACAGCGAGACGCTCCACGATTACGACGAGACGCCCGAGGGCAATCCGAACATCGTGAGCGGAACGTTGACACAGGCCGCGGACGGGTCGTATACCGCGTCGGGAAAGCAATACGACGTGCCGGTCACGCGACTGCTGCGATCGGACGGGACGGGCGAGCTGATCGAGGGGCCGCCGTCGGCCCCGGTCGAGTGGTCGTTCGCTTTGCCGCAGAAGTCGAAGTCCGGTGAGGTGATTCCGGCGACCGAGTCCTACGACGGGCAGATGGGTACGAACCTCGTGCCGGACTGGTATCCCAAGGGCGGAGCCCCGTCGAGTCCGCTCGCGATCGCAAGCATGACCGACACCGGCACGACGAAGGCCCCGGCGAAGTGCGGGAAGCGCGCCGGTTCCGTCGCGAGGCACCTCACGTCGACGCTCGTCCAACTCGACCCGGTGGCCGGCTTCACGCTCACCGACGTCCAGCAATTCTACGTCGTGCCCGGACTCGGCTATATCTGCAAGCTCGACGCGTCCGTCCAGACCAACTACGACAATGAGGTCACGGGCAAAGTCACGTCGGTCCAGAAGACCGACGTGACTCAGGTACTCATTTCGGAGGTACTCAAATAGGGCGTTAACCGGCCCGGCGTGTCGCGCCCGACGTGCGTGTCGCGCCGAACCGGCGATACTGCGGGCCCTGCTGCAGCCGGAACGGTTGCCGCGGTACGGCTTTCATCTTCGAGGCGAGCACTTCGCCGTCTTCGCGCAGTTTGAGCGTGCCGAGACGCAGCGCCGTCGTACGCGCGTAACGTGCGAATTCGGGCGCCCCGTAACGGAGACTATTCGACGAGAGTTCCGCGCTGAGTCCGGCGGCGAGGAACCGTTGTTGGATCGCGGTCGTCATCCCGCGGCCGGTCAGGCGGCGCGTCGTCATCAGCTTCTCGCGCCGGAACGAACGGAACACGGGGCCGCGGTCGATCACCGCGGCGTCGAGCCACGCTTCGAGCGCCGCGACGACGCAGTTCGGTTCGCCCGGCAAACGCGGTATCTCGATCTCGCGCGCGGAGCTCAGCCGCGTGCTGTCGGTGCGCGGCAGGCGGATCACGAGACGGTCCGGCGCGAAGAGCAAATTGCGCACGTCGAGCGAAACGATGCGTTCGCGTTCGAGCGCGGTCGCGAGGCCGGTCAGGATCAACGCCCAGTCGCGCAGATCGATCGGGTCTTCGCCCGCCGTGACCTTCCGAATTTTCGAAAGGCTCGCGAGGCGCAGCGGACGCTTCGCCGCGATCGATGCCTTTTCGCTGCTCTTGCGCAGCGAGCGCAACAATGCTTTTACGGTTTCGTCCGCGCTCGGGTCGCCGAGGCCGGCCTCGACGTGCTTCTGCGAGATCCCGTAGATGCGGCGCCGGACGGTCGCGGCTTTCAAGCGGTACGTCGTGCGCAAATCCTCGGCATAGGCCAGGATGTCGCTCGGCTTGGCCGGTAGCGGCCGGATGCGCGCGCTCGCGCAATACGCCGAGAAATCGCGCCAGTCCGACTCGTACGCGATCCGCGTGTTATGGGAACCACGATCGTCAGCGGAACGCACGGGGTTCTTCCTCCGTCTTCACTTTGGTGTGGCCGTTGGGGAACTCGGTGACCTGAGTCGTTACGCTGCGCGACGCGTTCGCGTCGGCTGAAGCGACGACGATCAGCTGCGACTCGCTGAGGAATGCCGGCGCGATCGCGACGCGACCGGTGAACACGCCCGCTCCGTCGGCCGAGACGTGGAGCCGGCTCACGACGACGTCGGGTATCGACGACGATAGGCGCGCGAAGAGCGTCAGCGTGATCGGAGCGAGCGGCGTTGCCTGACCCTCGACGTGCAGGGCTTGATCGCCCTCGATGTGGACTGCGGAGAGCGCGTCGATTGCGAGCGGTCCGAGCGGTCGGCGCGGGGCCTCGGCGACGACGCCGGCAACGGCGTTGTGGCCGACGGCCGCGCCCGGTCCCGCGATCGCTCGCAACTCGGCGACCATGCGCCGCGACACGTACACGTCGCCATCCTTATAGAGAGGAGCGTCGCCGTCGATTGGAATCGAGCGGTCGTTGACGTCGAAGGTCGGTGTGCCCGGGCGCACGATCACGACGATGCCCGGCCGGCTGAGCGCGACCGCTTCGTCGGGTCCGAGGTAGGCGTAGTGATAACCCAGGTCGTGCGCGACCTTCGTGAGCGAAACCGCTCCGGAGGCTTCCGCCGCTGCCGTCAGCGGTAGACAGATGGTTGCGGCAACCGCCGCCGCTCGGAGATGACGCTTCAAGGAATTTCCTCATTCCTGCGACTTGGACTCAGGTGAAGTCTCCTGCGTCCGATACACCTATTAATGTCATCGAACTTTTCCTCCCTTAATTTAGGAGATTCCCGTGACTAGACCGTTCCTCCGTCTTGCGACCACCGCCGCGGGCGCCGCCGCGCTCGTCGCAGGAGCGATGGTGCCGGCATCGTCGGATACGGTCGCCGTGTACTCGATCCAAACGGGTCGCTCGATCGTGCTCAAGACGCCGAATCTCGAGCGGGTCGCCGTGGGCGACTCGAAGATCGCCGGGATCGTGCCCCTCGGAACGAGCGAAGTGGTCGTGAACGGGAAATCGCCCGGGCATACGACGATCTTCGTTTGGATGAACGGCGCGCGCCGCACGTACGAATTTACGGTGACCGACCAAAATCTCGACGTCGTCGCCGGCATCCTACGCGGCGCGATCGATCAGCCCGCGGTCGAGGTCGTCACCTTCGGGCCGAATATCATCTTGCGCGGAACGGTGCCCGATGCGGCCGCGATGGCGAAGGTCAACGACGTGATCAAACGTTTCAACGGGATCACCGTCGGCCAGACGAGCGGCGCCGCGACGAACGGCAAGATCATCAACGCACTCATCGTGCGCCAACCGATGGGCAACATCTCCGAGCAGATCGCCGCGAGCGTGCCGGATGCGACGAACATCCGCATCGATTCGGATCCCGACGGCGACGTGATCGTGAGCGGCGACGTGAAGAGTCGCGTCGATGCCGAAAACGTGCTCAATCACGTGAAGGGCCTGGCCGGCCCGTTCCTCGCCGCGAGCGGGAAGGTGATCGACCGGCTCGAGGTCGGAACCACGAGTCAGATCGACGTCAAAGTCTACGTTCTCGAAATCGACAAGACGGGGCAGAGCCAACTCGGCCTACGGCTGCAGAGCGCGACGGAAACGACGGTCGGCGTTCCGCAATACACGATTTCGAGCCAGCCGTCGCTCGTCTCCGTCGAATTTCCGGCGACGGGGAACAATCCGTTCAAGACGGGCCCGTTCCAACGGATAAGCTTGCTCGCGCCGACGCTCGATCTGCTCGTGACGCAGGGCCACGCGCGAATCCTATCGTCGCCCGATCTCGTCTCGATGCCGGGCAAGGAAGCTACGTTTCTCGTCGGCGGACAGATCCCGATTCCCGTTTCGAACGGTCTGGGTACCGTGTCGATCGTCTATAAGGATTACGGAGTCAACCTCGATGTGACGCCGAGCCTGCTCGGCGACGGCTCGGTGGAAACGAAAATCAACCCGGAGATTTCGGATCTCGACTTCGGCGACGGCATCCAGCTCAACGGATTCGTCGTCCCCGCGCTCAAGACGAGCCGGATCAGCACGGACGTGATCACCAAGGACGGCGAGAGCATTATCATGGGCGGTCTGTTGCGCCGCATCGAAGAGAAGAATCTCACCAAGATCCCGCTGCTCTCGGACCTGCCGATTCTCGGGAAGCTCTTCACGTCGACGTCGTACCAGACGTCGAATACCGACGTCGTCTTCGTGATGACGCCGACCGTGGTCACGAAATAGCGGCGGTCAGTTCTCGGCGAGCCGCGTCGCGATGTAGCGCGCGGCTCGTTCTATCCCCGCGTCTATTGCGACCAGCATGGACGGGCGGTCGTCGCTAAACGAAAGGTACACGAGCCCCGAATGGTCCTCGGGACCGGCCGTAACGGTAGAGCGGCCGATCAAACGCCAGACGACGAGGCCGCTCGGCAGCAACGACCTGGAGACGTTCGCCTCGCCGAGGATCGCCGCGAGCATCGCGGTTACTTCCTGTTCCCAGGTATCAAAGAGCATGAGACCCCTGTCTGCGCCCTCTGACCGCCCGGGGCGTCGCGGAGTTGCGTTGCGTGCCGTCACTATTCCGCGTGAGAAACTTTGGTACGAGACTAAATTATCGGCGCTTACGGCCGAGGGCCGTCAGCGGAGCCCGTCGTAAACGCGGCGCTCGAGCCAACGCGCGACGAGCCGTCGGCGGCCTTCGAGCCCCGCGATCGTTGCGGTCGCGATCGGACCGCCGAAGCGCTCGTTGAGCGTCGCGTGCACGAGTTTGTGGTCCACGGAAAACGCGCTACTCGCCTGCGAAACGAGCGCTCGCAGATCGCGCCGCAACGACTCGCGGCGCTCGGCATGCGTCTCGAGCGGCGGCGTCTCGCTCGCCGGTTCGGACGCCGGCTCCGCGACGGGCCGTTCGTAGTATGCGAGCGGATTGAAGAGCGGACCGAAGTCGAGCGTATGGCCTTCGCGCGCGGTAGCGGCGATCGACGCGAAAGCGCCCGTATCGCTCGCGCGCTCGTCGCGCGTCGCGGCCGCGACCGCGTCCGTTGCGGCGTCGCGCTCCGCGCGCAGGGCGCGCCGCACGTCCGCGGTGATGGTGCTCGCCATCGCACGCAAACGCGGATCGTCCGGCAAGTAAACGTACGCCTCGCGGGCGCGGCCGGGATCGGAGCCCGTGCGGACGAATCGCCCGCAAAACTGCCGGAAGTACAATTCGGAGACGACGTTGCTCGCAAAGACGCCCACGCGCAAGCGCGGGATGTCGACGCCTTCGGAGATCATGTGCACGGCGACGATCCACGCTTCGCGCGACGCGGCAAAACGGGCGATGCGGCGCGACGCGTCGTCGAGATCCGAGACGACGAGTTCCGCTTTCACGCCGGCGCGCCGCTCGAGGAGCGCGGCAACGAAGCGTGCGTGGTCTTGGTTCATCGCGGCCACGAGGCCGCCCGCATCGGCATGACCGCGCGCTCGCGCTTCCAAGAGCCGCAGATGTGCCTTCTCCAAGACGTCGCCAAGCCAGCCCGGCTGCGTGAGCGCCGTGCGCAGGCGTTCGCTCGCGTGCCGCCGGTCGAGACCCTCCTCGAAGCTCGCGCGCATCACCGCGCCGTCGCGGCTAATCCACTCGGCTTCTCCCCCGTGCAGCGGAAAGACGAGCGCGCGGCAGACGCCGTCCCCGAGCGCCCGCGCGTAATCGTACGAACGCAGGGCGACGCACTCGCCCGCGTCGTAGCGGACGAACGGAATCGGCGCTCCGTCCGAGCGAAACGGCGTGCCCGAGAGCGAGACGCGATAGCGGGCGCTTCCGAATGCTTCGCGCAACGCCGCTCCCCACGAGGCCTCTTCACCCGCGTGATGGATCTCGTCGAGGATCACGAGCGTCGGCACGCGTGCCAGCGACGCGAAGACTTGCGGCGACGCGGCGACCTGTTGGTAGGTGACGACCGCGCCGTCGAGATCGCCCGCAAGCGCCCGGTCGGCGTTGCGAAAGCGATGATCGAGTTGGATCCAGGCTCCCGCCATCGCACGCGCGACCTGCATCTTGAGATGTTCGCGCGGCACGACGACGATCACGCGCGAGACGGCGCGCTCGGCGAGCAGCGCGTGCGCTAAACGCGCGGCGAAGCGCGTCTTTCCGGCTCCGGGCGTAGCGACCACCAGCGCGTCGGCCGGCCGTTCCTCGTTCCACGCGGCGAACGCGTCGCGCTGCCAAGCGCGTAAGGGCAAGCGCCATTCCGGCAGCGACGTGGGTTTCACCGAGCGCGTCCATTCGCGGGGCTGCGCGAGCTTCCCGGCGCGGCGTCCGGAGGAAAATGGAACTTCGACGGCCGGCGCGGGGTCATCACGTTGACATGCAACGCCCACGACCCGTCGAGACCGGTTCGCCGCAAGCTCGGCGCGCTGAACTCGGAGCGTTCTTACGAAGCCGCCGAGAAAACCTGACGCCCGAGCGCGTCGGCTTGCCCGCGGGTTCGCGCCGGCGCACGCCGGGATTGCGACGCGAGGAGGTCGCCGAACTCGCCGACCTCAGCGTCGCACTCTACACCTGGCTCGAGCAGGGACGCGAGGTCCCCGTCTCGCGGCGTGCGATCGATTCCATCGCGACCGCGCTCGCACTCACGCCGGCGGAGCACCGTCACTTGCACGTCTTGGCGCAGCAAAACGAAATCGACTTGCGCGAGGACGTTTCGCCCGGACTGCGCCGCATGGTGCTCGGGTTCCGGCGCACGCCGGTCTTCGTTCTCGATCACGCGTGGGACATCGTGCTGCGCAACGTCGCCGCGATCGCGGTGTTCGGCGGTGACGCCGGCGTGGATACGCGTGCGAACATGCTCGAACAGATCTTCGTCGAGGACGACCTACGTACGCGGTTCGTGGAATACGACGAGGTCGCCGCCGGATTGATCGCGATGTTCCGGCTCGATTTCCCCGCCCACTCGGACGAACCGCGCTCGCTCGAACTCGTCCGGCGACTGCGCGCGACCAATCCGAAGTTCGAAGAACTCTGGCAGCACTATAACGTCAAAGAACATCCGCAAGGCGTCCGGCACCTCGATCATCCCGTCGCCGGTTCGCTCGCGCTCGAACCCTCGCTGCTCGGGGTGGTGGAGTCGCCGGGACTGCGCATGATGCTGTACACGCCGGCCGACGATGCGACGTCGGAGAAGATCGAGCGACTCGTCCGGGACTACGCGCCGCAATAGCCGCCTGCGACGTTCGGCGGCTTCGCTAACGAAGCACGCGCGTTCGCACAGAGCCGTTACCCGACGCCTTGGCTGCGATTGGTTAGAGGCGCCCGCCGCCATGATCCTTGACATGGTGTATCCGAATCGGATATACTCTTATCAGATATATTCGAAATGGAGCATCTCCGATGAAATTCGATCCGAAAAGGCGACCCGAACCGGGCGACAGTGAAGCCGATCGGCCGCGCGTGATCAAACCGCGCGCTTTCGACGGCGCGTCGTTCCCCGGCTGGGGTCCGAAGCTCGGATGAGCGCGACCTCCGATCTCCGCTCGTCGTTGCCGCTCGGGGCCGCCACGTTTTACATCTTGCTCGCGCTCGCGGGCGGCGACCGCCACGGCTACGGCGTGATCAAAGAAGTCGAAGCGCAGACGGCGGGGACGATCAAGCTCGGCCCCGGCACGCTCTATCGCGTCATCAAGCAGTTGCTCGCCGACGGATGGATCGCGGAGATCGAGGGTGACGCGGGCGGCGATGGCGAGCGGCGACGGTACTATCGGTTGACGCAGCGCGGCCGCTCGATCGCGCGCGCCGAAGCGGAGCGCCTCGACGATCTCGTCGCCGTCGCACGCCAACGTCATCTCCTACCGGCGCTCGCGCACGGATGATCGCCCTCTTCCGCGCGGTGCTGGCACTCTGCCCGCCGGGATTTCGGCGCGAGTACGGCGCCTCGATGTGCGACGATTTCACACTCGCACTCGCCGACGAGCGCACCGTGCACGGCTTCTTCGGCGCCCTCACCTACGCGCTCGGCGCGACGTGGGACCTCTTCACTACGGCTTTGCGGGAGTACGCAGCCATGTTTTTTCGTGACTTCAGCTACGCGCTGCGCGCGCTTCGAAAAACCCCGTCGTTCACGGCGGTGGTCGTCGCGACGCTCGCACTCGCGATCGGCGCGAACGCAGCGGTGTTCAGCATCTTGAACGCGGTCGTGCTCGCGCCGCTACCGTATGCGGATCCGGGGCGGCTGATTGCGATGGATCCGTTCACGAAAGGTCATCCGTTCAGTTTCTCGTTGCCGGATTTCGCGGACATCACCGCGAGCCTCGGCGACTCGATCTCGAATTCGGCGGCGTACACGTCGGTCGAGGCACAGACCTTAACCGGTCGAGGCGAGCCGCGCATTTTGAACGCGATCGCAAGCACGCCCGGTTTGTTCGAGACGCTCGGCGTAAGCCCGGAGATCGGCCGGTTCGCAACTGCGGATGACGCGAAACCGGGGAGCCCGAAAACGGTCGTACTCTCGGACGCGCTCTGGCGCGGCGCGTTCGAAGCGAATCCGCACGCGATCGGATCGCTCGCACGTTTGAACGGCGACGCATATCGCGTGATCGGCGTCGCGCCTCCCGACTTCCGTCAACCGAACGTCGGTCGTGGATTTGCGCCGGCCGATGTTTGGACGGTCTTGCCGCGCACCGGCCTCGGAACGCAGTACTCGCGCGGATATCATACCTTCGATGCGATCGCGCGCCTGAGTCCCGGTGTGACGCTCGGCGCGGTAAACGTTTCGATCGAACGGATCGTCACCGAGTTACAGCGCCGCAATCCGGCCGAAGATGCGACGTTTACGGCGAGCGCAACGTCGCTGACCGATTCGATCGTCGGTAACGCACGCACGCTGCTCCTCGCTCTGTTCGCGGCCGTGTCGGCCGTGCTGCTGGTCGCCTGCGCGAACGTCGCGAACCTGCTGCTCAGCCGCGCCTCCTCACGCGAACGCGAGTTCTCGGTGCGCATCGCGATCGGTGCCTCGCGAGGTCGCATCGTCGCGCAGCTGCTCGTCGAAACGTTCGTTCTCGCGCTCGGCGGCGGCGCGATCGGCATCGCGCTTGCGTACGGAATCGTCGCGGCGTTCGCCGCGTCGCGCCTGTCTTTCATCCCGCGCGCCGACCACGTGTCGGTCGACGGCTCGTCGATCCTCTACACGTTCGCGATCGTCGGCTTCTGTACGCTCGCCGCGGGCCTCGCACCGGCGTTCGGCTCCGCTCGTCGCGACGTTGCGACGGCGCTGCGCAGCGCCGGCCGCGGCGGCGACGCGAGTTCCGGAGCGCGAGCGCGCAACATCCTGGTCGCGAGCGAAATCGCGATGACGCTCGCCCTCGTGATCGGCGCCGGGCTCGTCGTGCGGAGTTTCGTCGCGCTCACCGCGCAACCACTGGGCTTCGTAGCTTCGAACGTTCGAATCGTGGGGCCGATCAATGCCGCCGGGAAACGGTACGAGTCCGACGCCGGGCTCTACGCCTACATGAAGCTTGTCGAGCGCACGGTAGCCGCGGTTCCCGGCGTTCGGAGCGTCGCGTGGGCGTACTCGCTTCCGTTCAATCATCGCAACATATCGACGGACTTTACGATGGACGGCCACACGTACGCCTCGGGACACGAACCCGACGCGAGCATCACCGCGATCGGTGCGTCGTTCTTCGATGCTCTCGGGGCGACGATGCGGGAAGGGCGGGCGTTCTCGAGCAACGAGCGCGCGCCCGTGGCGATCGTCAACGAGAGCTTCGCGCGTGCGTTCATCGGCGATCGATCGCCGATCGGTGTCCACATCACGCCGAGCATGTCCAGCGGCACCGGAAACCCGCCCAGGCGGACCATCGTCGGCGTCGTCAACGATATCAAGGTCTCATTCAACTTGCCGAGCCGGCCGACGATCTACGTGCCGATGGCGGACCTCCCGTTTCCGGCATCGTCTCTGATCGTCCGTTCTTCCGCCGGCGCGGCCTCCGATTCCGCCATCGCGAACGCGGTCACCGCAATCGATCCGCTCGTGCCGCGCCCACAAGTCGTCGCGATGACGTCGCTGCTCGCAGCCGACGTCGCGAAACAACGTCTCACCGTCGCCGCACTCTGCGGACTCGCATTCGTGGCCCTCGCGCTCTCGATCGCCGGCGTGTTCGCCGTCGTCTCGTACGGCGTCACGCAGCGGACGCACGAGTTCGGCATCCGTATGGCGCTCGGCGCCGACGCGCGCCAAATCGTCCGCACGGTACTCGTGGGCGCGATGCGACTCGCATTCGCCGGCATCGTGCTCGGATTGTTCGTGGCGGGCGCCGGCACGCGTCTCCTCACCGACGAACTCTACGATACGCAGCCGCTCGATCCGTTGACGTTCGGTAGCGTGACGGCACTCGTCGTGATCGCAGCACTCGTCGCCGCGCTCGTACCGGCCCGTCGCGCGACGCAAGTCGATCCGATCGTCGCGTTGCGGTACGAATAGCATGGACGTCGTTCGCATCCGTCGCCGCCCGCAGATCGCGCGGGCGACCGTCACCGCGGCCGTTGCCATCGCGCTCGTCGCGATCGCCGCGTGGACGTTGCCCGCGCTCTACGCGCGCCGGCCGGCCGCCGAAGTCGCCGTGTCCCGCGATTCGCTCGTGATCGATACCGTCACGCACGGCACGCTCGAGCGCAGCGTCACGGCGGCAGGCGTGCTCGTTCCGGATCGCGTGCGCATCGTGGCGACTACCGCGGACGGCATCGTGGCGGACCTCCCGATCCGAGCGGGCACGCGCGTTACTGCCGATACGACGATCGCTCGCCTCGAGAATCCCGATCTCAAAGTCGCGGTTATCGATGCGAGCGCGCAGCTCGATGCGGCGCGGGCCGACGTCACGAGCGCGCGAGAAGAGGCCGCCGCCGCGCGACTCGACGAGAAAGCGGCATTACGCTCCGCACGCGCGGAGAACGCGCGCGCAAGCGTAGAAGCCGTTTCCGATAGCGAGCTTCACCGTCGAGGGCTCATCGGGGATCTGCAATACCGCACCGCGATCATCAAGAGTTCGGAAGATCGCGATCTCGTGGCGATCGCGAACAGCAAGATCTCAGTCGGCGCCGCCGACGCCGACGCGAAGGTGGCTGCGGCACAGGCACGCGTCGACCAGTTCGCTGCGTCACTGGCGGCACGTCGCGCGCAGGAGGCGACACTCATCGTTTCGGCGGGCGCTCCGGGTATCGTACAGAGCGTCGTCGTCGATCCGGGACAACGCGTCGCGAGTGGAACCGAACTCGCCCGCATCGCGGACGACCGCGATCTCAAAGCGGTCCTGCAAGTCGCCGAATCCGATATGCGTGGCGTCGTCCCGGGTCTGCGCACGCGTATCGTTGCGTCCGACGGAAGTTCGATCGCAGCGCGCGTCGCACGCATCGCGCCGGCGGCCGCGAACGGAACGGTTGCCGTCGACGTGGCGCTCGAGAAACTTCCGCCCGGAGCGCGTGCCGATCAAAGCGTCGACGGAACGATCGTGATCGACCACAAGCCGAACGTCCTCTCCATCGCGCGTCCCGTCGCTGCGAGCGGCGACGGCCTCGTCGCGCTCTATCGACTCGACCACGACGGTACGCGCGCATACCGAACCGAGGTTCGCCTCGGAAGCGGATCCGACGCGCGCGCGCGCGTGCTCTCCGGTCTCGCGGCCGGCGACCGCGTCATCGTCTCCGATACCAGCGCCTACGACGCTCCCACCCTCCGCATCCAGGAATGAGGAACGACCGCATGCTCATCGAGATCCGCAACATCGACAAGATCTATCGTACGGACGACGTGGAGACGCACGCGTTGCGCGACGTCTCGCTCTCCATCACGCGCGGCGAGTACGTCGCGATCGAAGGGCCATCCGGGTGCGGTAAGTCGACGCTCCTCTCGATTCTCGGGCTGCTCGATACGCCGAGCGCGGGGTCGTACGTGCTGGCCGAGCGCGAGGTCGCGCGCCTCGGCGCGGCGGAACGCTCGCGCATCCGCAATCGCGAGATCGGCTTCATCTTCCAGAATTTCAACCTGATCGGCGACCTCACGGTCGCGGAGAACGTCGAGCTTCCGCTCACGTATCGTGGATTATCGGCAGCAGAACGGCGTCGCCGCACGGCGGACGCGCTGGAGCGCGTCGCGATGTCGCACCGCGCGCGGCACTTTCCCGCGCAACTCTCCGGCGGTCAGCAGCAACGCGTTGCCGTCGCGCGCGCGATCGCGGGAGAACCGGCGGTGCTCCTCGCCGACGAGCCGACCGGTAATCTCGACTCGACGAACGGCGAACTCGTGATGGAACTTCTCGGCGAACTCCATCGCGGCGGATCGACGATCGTGATGGTCACCCACGACCGCCGCTTCAATCGCTACGCGAGTCGCACGATCGATTTGCTCGACGGCTCGCTCACACCGGCGGCCGCGCTCGCAGTCTAGGAGACGTTACGTCCGCTCGCTTTCGCGCGCGCGATGGAGCACGTGCGCCATCGTGTTGACGCTGTCGACCATCAGGTCGGTATCGGCGGCGAGCGACGTGTCGTCGCCGCCGGGCGACGCATCCAGCCGTTTGGCGAGTGCGATCTGCGCGTCGCGCAGATGCGGGAGCGGCTCGGGATCGGCGTGCCGGCGGAGCGCGTCGGATACGATGCCGAGGCCGGCTTCGAGCTCCTCCGTTAGCACGGCGAGCTTTTCCCGCGGGATGTCGTGCGCGCGCGGCAACCGGGCTTGCAGTCCGAGCGCCGCGATGCCGAACCGCCGGCTCGCCGCGAGGATACCGAGGGCGGCTCGCACCGTGACCGCGCGCGGCCGGACGGGCTCCGCGAGCATCCGGTCGACCGACGCTTCCGCGCTCGAACGCGCGAGCCACGAATCGCGCTGCGCGTCGCGAATGAGCGCCGCATCCGCTCGCTCCGGATCGATGTAGGCGCGCAGCACGAGCGACGCGAACCGGCGCTGCTTTTCGAGCATGTCGGCGAGCCGCTCCGGGGCGAGCGTGCGTTCCCAGGTCGGCCAGAGCGCGTACGCGCCGAGCGCGAGCGCGCCGCCGATCAGCGTCTCCTCGACCCGATCGATCAGCGCCACGTGTTCGGGTAAACCGCCGAACGCCAGCAAGAAGACCACGAAGCCCGTCACGGTCACCGTGTAGGCGGCATAGTTGACGTTGAAGACGACGTAGCCCGCGAACGCAAACGCGACGGCGAGCATCAGCAGCGTTTCGGGATAGGGTCGAACGACGAACGCGACGAGCGATGCGACGACGGCGCCCGCAAGCGTGCCGGCGATGCGCGCGAACCCGCGCGAGAACGTCGAGTGAAAATCGTTGCGCAGCACGAGTGCCGCCGTCAACGCGATCCAGTACGCGCGGTGCATCGGCAGCACGTGCGAGGCCAGCGTCGCGAGACCGAGGACGACGGCGAGGCGAACGCCGTGCTGCGCGAATTCGGAGCGGAACGAGAGGTTCGCGCGGATCGTCGCGAGCGCTTCGAGGACCGGCGGAGGCCTCGGCGTGCGCGGTGTGCGGTCGGTTCGCGGGCCGCTCTCCGCGTCGCCGGCCGGGGTGGTCGCGGCGCGCCACGCCGAGCGCAGTTGGCCGAGGAGCGCCTCCGCATCGCCGAGCGCGCGGTTCGCCGTGGCATCCGAGCGGGCTGCGTCGAGCGTGGCGATCGGTGCGTCGAAGCTCGTCCACATCGTTTCGGAGGCGCAGGCGGGCGCGCGCGCTTCTTCCAGCGCCCCCGCAATTTCCGCGAGTACGTCGTGCGCGCACGTTCCGATCCGTTCGATCGCGCTTGCGACCTCCGGGGCGGCGTGCATCGTCACGAGCGCGTAGCGGTCGGACGCGAGCGTGGCCAGGCTCGCGCGCATGCGCTCCGCTTCGCTCAAGAGCGCTTCGAACGCGGCGATCTCGCCGCGCGATGCGAACGGTTGCGGGTCGGCCAGCGTCTCGCTCGATTTCGCGAGCGTCGCGGCATCGGGCGCGCGGAGTTTGGCTTCGGGAAATTGGGCGGCGTATGCGGCGAGCGCGCGATAGGCAGCTGCGAGGACCGTTCGTTCCCGGGTGAACCGCTCGAACGGCCAGACGCTCACGAGCAGCAGCGTCTGCAAGAGCCCTCCGGCGAACACGAGCGCCGCCTGGATCGCCGCTTCCCCCGGCGAGTATCGGAATTGTCCGAAGATGGCGAGAGCCACGACGGAGTTGACCCCGGCCGCCGTGGCCGAGGGACCGAGCGACGCGACGATACCGTAGGCAAACCCCCAGAGCGCGGCGACGAGCACGGCGGCCCACGCCGTCCCGCCGCAGATCGCGCCGACGAATGCGGAGACCGCGACGCCTGCGGCCGTCATGAGCGCCGCCGCCGCGCGGGAGCGGTAGACGCCTTGCCGGGACGCGAACCCGACGGGCAGCGCTCCGATCGCGGCGCTCACGCCGTACAGCGGGTGGTCCGTCAGCAGCCCGGCCACGAGCGGCAGCGCGACCCCGATGGCGCAGCGCGCGCCGAATGCGAATTCGAGGCCGCTTCGGTCGAAACGCGTGGATTCGCGGAAGATCCGGGTCACGACGGCGGGAGCGGTTCTCACGCACCCGTTATTCTCGGGGGCGCCCGCCGGCCCGCTCGCGAAACGTCCGGCCGTCACGGCGTGTCCGGGGAAGTAATCATGCAGACGAGTACCTACCGTTACCTGACGCTCGATCGCAGCGACGACGGCATCGCGACCGTGTCGCTCGCGAATCCCGAGCGGCGCAACGCCCTGTCCCTCGAAACGCTCGAGGAGATGCTCGGCGTCTTCGAAACGCTCGGCCGCGACCCGGCCGTGCGCGTCGTCGTGTTGCGCGCGCTCGGCCCGGTGTTCAGCTCCGGGCACGACCTGCGCGAGATGCGCTGCGCCGGCGACGAGGCGGACGTCGCGAAGTTCCGCGCGATCTTCGACACGTGCGTGCGCGTGATGACCGCGATCCAGACGATTCCCCAACCTGTGATCGCGGAGGTCGCCGGCATCGCGACGGCCGCGGGCTGTCAACTGGTCGCCACCTGCGACCTCGCAATCGCCTCGACGGAAGCGCAGTTCGCAACGCCCGGTGTGAAGATCGGACTCTTCTGTACCACGCCGATGGTCGCGTTGACGCGCTCGATCGGTCGCAAACGGGCGATGGAGATGCTGTTGACGGGCGATTTCATCGATGCCGAAACGGCGGAACGGTACGGCTTGATCAATCGCGTCGTCGCACCGGCCGCCCTCGCGGCCGCGACGCGCGAACTCGCGCAGAAGATCGCCGCGGCGAGCGCGTTCACGGTCGCGCTCGGCAAGTCGGCGTTTTACGCGCAGATCGATCTCGACCAGCCCAAAGCCTATGCGTACGCGAAGGAAGTGATGACCCTCAACGCCCTCGAAGCGGACGCCCGCGAAGGCATCTCGGCCTTTCTCGAGCGACGCACGCCGGCGTGGAAGCAGTAGCCGCCGGCCTCCTGCGCGCGATCGTCACGACGGCGGGATTCTTCTGGGACAGCCTGTACGGGCTGATCTTCGGGTTCCTCATATCGGCGATCGCGCAGACGACGCTTTCGCGCGGCGTCATGGAGCGCGCGCTCGGGCCGGGCATCCGGGGCATCGCAAACGGCGCGGTCTTCGGCATCGTCGCATCGGCGTGTTCGTACGGCGCGGCGGCGGCCGCGCGCGGCTTCTATCAGAAGGGCGCCGACCCGCGCGCGGTGTTCTCGTTCATGATCTCGTCGACGAACATGAACCTCGCGATCCTCATCATGTTTTGGGCGATGCTCGGCTGGAAGTTCGCGTTCGCCGAATTCTTCGGCGGGATCATCATCATCGCGATCGTGACCGCGGGGCTGACGGTGCTTGCGCGCGGTGCCGGAACGTCCGCGATCGCAGATTCCGTCGCTGACGGCGCGCCCGTGACCGAGTGCTTGCAATGCGGGATGGAGGGCGAAGAGGAGCACGCCGTTGCGTACGCCGGCCGCACGTACCTGTTCTGCGGCGCGCGGCACGAAGCGGGATTTCGCGCGGACCCCGAGGCGGTGCTGGCCGCCGCGGCGTCGGAGGACGCGAGCGTGCGCGGCCTCGGAGCGCTCCGCGCGGCGGCGGCGTGGAAGGACGTGCTCGGCACGATGGTCGCCGACGTGGAGATGTTACGCAGCGAGCTCGTGATCGGCTTCGTGGTCGCGGGGTTTGCGGCGGCGCTCGTGCCCGCGGCGTGGATCTCGGGCGCGCTCGTCGCGATCGGGCGCGTGCCCTTCGCGGGCTATCCGCTGCTACTCATCGCGGGGCTCGCGCTCGCCGTCGTGACGTTCGTGTGCTCGATGGGGAACGTGCCGATCGCGCGTTTTCTCGCCGTCGCCGGGATTCCGCTCGGCGCGAACGTCACGTTCATCTACGGCGACCTCCTGATTCCGCCGCTCGTAGCGATCTATCGAAAGTCGTTTCCGCCGCGGTTAGTGTGGACGTTCCTCGGCCTCTTCGTCCTCGGCGCCCTCGCCGCGGGTGCAACGATGGATCTTACGTTCGGCCATTTGCTCGGTGGTGCGCCGGCTCTCGCGATGGGCTCGATGACGTTCTCCGACCGCTTCACGCTCGTCTCGAACCTCGTGGCCCTCGCGGCCCTCGCGGCGGTGATCGTCGCAGCGCGACGTGCCGACGGTGAGAAGGCGCCGCTACCCGGAGCGCATCCGGCGTAGCGCCCCGCCGCCGACCTTCTCGCTACGGCGACGTGTCGCTGCCGGCTGCGAACGGTAGCAACTTGCCGTGATATTTCGCGCCGGGCACCCACGTCGTGCCGTCGCCGAAAGTCGCCTGCGTTATCGAACAGACCAGGCGCCGGATCGGCGAGCCGCCGTCTCCGCCGGTTTGGTCGTACGAGCCGCGTTCGCCGCTGTCGAGTTCGAGATTGGAATACGCAGCCGTGAAATCGTTGATCTTCTCATCGGCCGGATTGTACCAGCGGTAACGGGCGGTAAAGGCGACGAGCTTGTGTGCCGAGCGGTTGCGCACCTTGATCGAGACCTGCACGGCATCGTTCGGAATTCCATTGAAGGTGCAGCCCGTGATCTGGAGCGGCCCGTAGGTGGTCACGACTTGCATGATCGGCGGATTGCCGCGAAGGTCGTAGGCGAGGGCGACGGTCCCACAAAAAGCGACGCCTGCCGACAACGCGGCCGCGGTCAACCAGGTCTTCAATTCAATATCCTATCTGCCGGGATTCGGCAAGCTCTGAGGAGCGGGCTACCGTGACGTATCGTACGTCGCGAGAGCCCCCGCGTCATGGGTAGAACTACGCTCTACGGCGTTCGGCGAGTTCGCCGCGCAAGATGATTCCGGCGATTTCAACCCGCGATCGAACGTCGAAATGGCTCAAGAGCGACGACACGTGTTTCTCGACCGTACGCGGACTCAGGTGCAACGCCGCGGCAATCTCGGCGTTCGTCTGACCGGCTGCGATGCCGATCGCGACCGAACGGGACCGTTCGCTGAGCGCGCGACTTTGACTCCGCGGTGAACCGAGTCGCAAACCGTGCCGGCGCGCCGCCGCACGGGCGCGATCCGCAAGCGTTTGCGTGCCGATCGCATCGAACGCGATCGCCGCGTCGCGCAGGCACGTCGCGTCGCCGGCGACTTCGCCGACGACGAGCCGCACGAACGCGGCATCGTAGACGCTTCGATTCGCATCGATGGCCGGAAGCGTAGCGGCGAGCGCGTCCGCCTCGCCCGCAAGCAGTGCGATGAACCCGGAGATCAACGGGGTCACGCTTAGGGATTTCGGCCCGTTCGCCTCGGCAACCGACGCCGAAGCGCGCAGCCGTTCGAGCGTCGCCACGTCCCGATCGGCGAGCGCGATTCGTGCTCGACCGATATATCCGTAGGCGAGCGACGTCTCCACGACCGTCGCACGCTCGACGACGCGGTCGTACGCGCGCGCGGCCGCGTCCGTTTGTGACGCCATCTCGAAGACGATTCCGCGAATGACTTCGATCGAATGAAAGATCACGGGCGATACGCCGGCGTCGTCGATGCTCGCGAGCGTGATCCGAGCTGCCTCGAGCGAGCCGGTCAACCCTTGCGCGAGGGCCAGTATGGCTCCGATCGTCACGCGCGCATCGCGCCGTAAGTATTGCGTCTCCTCCGTCGCCTCCAGAAGAATGCCGAGCGCTTCCCACGCGCGACCGCGCAGAAGCAGATGCTCGCACAATTGCGATCGAAGCGCGACGGTAACGCTGCGCGGCTTCGGCTCCCGCGTCGCGAGACCGCGCCGGCACCATGCTTCAGCCGCGGCCAGGTCGTCGGCGCGATGCGCGATGAACGCGCACATGAAATACGCACGAGCCGCATCCGCCGTTGCATCGATCGCTTCGGCATGTCGTGCAGCTTCCGCGAGCACCGACGTCGCACGAGCGTCTCGCGCGGGATCGAGTTGCACGCCGAGATATGCCTCCCAGATATCTTGGCGGATCCGCTCGAGATCGGACGCGGGCCCACGCTTTGCCGTCCGTAGGAGATCGAGTGCTGCCGCCACGTCGCCCTCACAATAAAGCACGAGGGCTCGGGCATGCGCGAGCACGGCGTAAGCAGCGGGGAATTCCGAACGGGCGCGGTCGACCAGGTCGGGCAAGATCGGCAATCCGGTGCTTCGGAACTCGGGCGCGGCCGCTACGGCGAAGCGGCCGTACGATTTCGCAAACGCGAGCGCATCCATTTCGTCTCTGCCGACGAGAAAGCGCGAAAAGTCGTCGCGCGCCTCCTCGAAGCGGCCGAGCTCCACATAGAAGCGCGCGCGAAACGCGTAGATCTCGTAACGGCGAACGTCGCCTGCGGCTACGATCGAAAGCGCGCGCGATGCGCACGTCTCGGCGTCGGGTTGGCCGAACTCGGCGGCGCGCCAGCCTTCGAGGATCAATTCGTCGACGACCTCACTCCAGCGGGCGGCGCCCTCGAGGCAGCGAATCCGTTCTGCGGAATCGGTTGCGAACGCGAGCCAGCTCTCATACGCTCGCGCGCGAGCCGGCTCGGTCGCCCCCGCCACGATCGATTCGGCGATGAGGTCGTGCTGAAAACGGAGGTCGCCTCCCGGTGCCTGGACGATCAGCCCGCGAAGGGCAAGCTCGTCGCACGCTGCGTTAATTGTCTCGCGACTCGTACCGGAGACGATCGCCAGTTGCTCGCGCGTTGCCGGCCGTCCGGTTGCGATGAGCAGCCCCAAACGGCTCGCTTCGCTCGAAAGTCCTCCGATTCGCTGCGCCACGGCCGCCCGCAGCGTAACGATGTGCCACGGACTGTCGGCGCGCGCAAGCAGCTTCGCGAACAACGGGTTGCCGCCGCTACGGGCGAAAATCTCGCGCACTCGCGCGCCGTCGTCCAGCGGCTCGATGGATCGCACGAGTTCGGAACATTCCCCGAGCGAAAGCGGCGGCACGAGATGCGTCTCGAGTAAGTTCGCCTGCGCCAGCTGCACGAAGGCAGCCGCAACCTGACCTTCCACGTGCGACGTAACGTGCCACCGGATCGGCAGGTCCTGAAGTCGATCGACGAGATAGGCAAACGCTTCGAGCCCGGCCGGCGGCATCCGAAAGATGTCGTCCACGGCAACGCAAATCGGGCCGTACGTCGATGCTGCGGCAATTGCATCGCGGACGTGGCGTACGAGGCTTCGATCGTCCGTAACTCGCACGCGCTCGACCACATCGTGCGCGAGTCGCCGGCGCCGATCGAGCGCGAAGACGATCTCGCGCAAAGGCTCGAAACTGAGCCCGACGTTGAGATCGTAGACGGACGTCCCGACGTGAATGCCACCGAATGCGGCGACACAGGCGTCGCCCACGACTTCCAACAGCCGCGACTTCCCGATGCCCGGTTCACCGACGAGCAATTGCGCGCGGCACGCCGAGTGTACGAGGCGCCGAACAAGTTCGGCTCGCCCGACGAATGGTTCCCGCAGGGTAGTACAACCCATGACGACGAGCCCTTCGCCCGCATATGCTACGTCTGGACGCCGATCGTCCGGAGAGATGATGGGACCACCTTTGCAGACCACTCCGCTTGAGGGGAAGGCTATTCTGCCACGCCTCGTCTTTCTACTGTTCATGCGTTCACGCGGGCACCGTGGGAGAGTTTGTCGCTGGTCGTCTCAGCATGACACTCGACGATGTCTTACCACTTTTCCAGCCTCGCAACTGAGAATAGTGCGATCCATCAGCCTGCTGGTTTCGGTTGTCACCCCGAGCCTTTCGAAGGGCGTAAGGGCAGCGACAACGTCCGGCGAAGCGTCCGTCGCGCGCCCTTCGACAGGCTCAAGGTGACAGCGTGAGAGCCGACCGGCTCCTAGCGCACGTTTTCGGACGGTCGGGCAGCGGCCGCCTTTGCGCGCAGATTTGCGTAGAGCGGCGCGAGT
>Ga0116227_10007522_pt1 | contig 21176 bp, 12 predicted proteins | sample S1TSphgellanicum_FD_89693 | JGI IMG/M metagenome (GOLD analysis project Ga0116227, IMG submission 89693) | Host-associated microbial communities from peat moss isolated from Minnesota, USA - S1T2_Fb - Sphagnum magellanicum MG | ecosystem: Host-associated > Plants > Peat moss > Unclassified...
TAACTAATTAATTATTTGACAAACATTGGTTCAATTTGTCAAGGTAATACAATATATGATATTATTATTAGATGCAAGAATACTCCCCCGCAAAACAATTTGGGAAGTATCCTAAAAAAAATCTATCTATTCAAAGTTCTTTTTTTTTTAAATGGGGTTAATAAGTGAATGCAACTTGTAGTCTTGCCTAATAAAAGGCATAGTTGACCCAAAAAAGGCATCCTGCTCACCCCCAAAGTTAAAAAAATTATAAATGATGGTTCGTAAGAACATTCCATTTGAGCTCAATGCGGATTGAAAATAGCAATCTCCCATGGAGATATCAACCACCGCTTGCTTTGGCTGGGGGCTCTCAAGGAGAGAGGGGGGGGGGGCTCCAGCCAATCACGAATTACCGAATCAAGCATGTGTGGACACCAATTATTTTATATAAGTAAGATATAAATTTTCAAGACAGTCTGAGGTCAAGTTTTCAAAGACCTGCCCCTCCACCATCATACCAACCCAAAATTGGGTTTCAAAATTTTGAACCTGGGCTGTTCTTTAACTTCAAAGACCCAGAAAGGACTCTTCTTCAATTATTATTTTTTCTTGAGAAACCCAAAACGGATTTTTTCTTCAAAAATTAAATAAATGCCCCACATTGCATCATATCCCCACTGGTGAATTGAAATGGAACCAAACACCAACTATTATATTGGGTGGGCATTTGTCAAAGAACCTAGACAAATACCTGGCTGCACATGCAACCAAACCCTTGCCCCAACTCATACCTGCCCAACACAAGTTTTCAAAAAACCTGGACCTATGCCATTCTTTAAATTAATTTTTTTCCAACACATCAGAATCCACTATTATCTGAAAAATCAAATTCCAGCCTTACACTTGTTTCCCATGGCATTAGTGTTGTTTCTTAGTTCACCAACTTGCTTCAGTGTAGAACTATTGATATCATCACATATTGAATTTGGGATCTTTAGTTTCCACAAGTGTTAGGTGGGTAAGTCTTTCACCATGATAAGCGTGCAGATATATACAAACTAAATGCATAGCCTAACTGGTTGATAAAAGTTTCTTTTGTTACCCTTTACCCAAGGGAGGGTAATTGTTTTGAAGGGAGTAAAAAGAGTGTATATATCAAAATCATTATATTGCACATATACATTTTCATGTTTTGCAATGCATTTAGTTACGATGGATTTGATTGAATTATGGTGACTAACCACTAAATAAATTTTCTTTCGGCACTTCATTTTTGTTCTTTACATAAACCTTGCTTTATGCTTTTCTGACCATATGCTCTTGAAACCTGTTAAATTTTATAACCATTTGATAATACGAATGCTTTGAATGTAGTCTTAAGGCTATTGATATGGTTTCATTTTGTTATTTTTTTGATAAAATCTTTGCAATGCCAATTGCACAAGTAATTGTATTTCTCTACTTTGAAATGTTCATATTTCTAAAACTATTTTTATTCACCTTACAATTCTCACTTATGCCCACAGGTTCCGAATAGGGTAAATGGTGAAATATTCATCCTTGCACTTTTCCTTGTGAATAGTGTAAGTGTTTGTCATTCATCTTTACCCTTACCTGGATTGATAAAAATTGGCAAAGCCTATAGACCTAACCTTATCATGTTTGAAATTTTTTGAAACCTGCATATCTTTTCCCAACTAGTGTATTGTTTGTGAATCCAACATTTACCCTCATGTTCATTCAAATACTAAAATCAGTATATCCACCCAAAAATGGTATTTTACAATTGTACACCTAAACAATGAACATGTTTCAACTATCTACACTCTTAGAGAGTACTTTACATGAGCCCAATAGTCTTTCACAAAAGCTATTCTATTCATCACCTGATTATAAATATTAATTAACCTTCAGTTCATGCAATCCTTTTTTAAATTGTTTGTTTGTTTGTTTGTTTGTTTGTCCCTACACGTAATGTCCTCTTCTCCTAGGTGAGAATACTCCTAATACCAAATGGCTTGTCAAGTAGCATAAAGACAAGAGACCCACTTGGCCTACCACATGCTAGGGACAAAGGGTTATTGCAAGGTTTTGTCTATGATCTTGTGTCCTTTCCAGTGTTGGAGGGGTTCTTGATTTCAAAAGGAACCTTCAGTTTCACTTCTACCTTTTTTTTTTCCCCCTTTTAATTTTTGGAACCTCCAGGCCTGTCTTGAGATTAGTTTGTCAGATTTTTAAATTTTTCTCTTAAAGTCATTTTCGTAAAAAAATTAGAACCAATTCGGTTTAAACTGGGTCTAATTCCATCTCCATTACACCCAACTAAATTAAAAATAATTGTATAATATTAGTTTGTTCAACTAGTGTACACATCTCAAAATAGAAATTAAATAATATTAATTATGTACAACCAATCAAATGCAATAATTTGCTTTAAATGTAAAACCAAGTTTATGCTTTATTCTATAAAATTAGACTTTGAGAACTTGAACTTGTTTAAAACAAGTTAACATTTGTAATTCAAGTTTTGATTCAATTTTGAAAAAGGCCAATTACTCAAGTAGGTTCCAATGATGGTTCAAAAAGAACTCAAAACCTTTAGTCCCGAAATCTTAAAATCTAACCTATAACCTAAACCTAAACCAATTTTTGTTTTCAACTTGATGGAGCTAGGCTAATGAGCATCCCAAAATAGATTTTGACTTAAATGGTGACATTATTTCAAGGAAGTTCTTAAATTGTAGCCAATAACCATAAATGTGGTGACACCCTCTTTAAAATATATATATTATACATTGCTTATGATTACATTCAAAGTGAAATTATGAAATTTACAAATAAATTCTTAGATTTATTATGGAATTTCAACCCATAACCCAAGAAATTTTGGAGATTACCACCAGCATGCATCGACTTCACTAAATCCACCCCACTTGCAATTCCATGAATAGACATCTTGAACGAAACAAACCTTTTATCTACATGATTGCCTAGGAAAGCAACCATCTTGGATGTAGCCATAAGGACTTGTGGACTTTAGTTAGAGTGTGTTATCAATGTAATCCCAAGCTCAAAGGCAACGCTTAAAAGATGCAATCAAATTTTGAATGTTCGAAAAACACAATTGAAAAAATGTGTCCATCATTTGGTTGAGTTTTTCACCCTTAAAATGTTCCATTCATTACACCAAAACTTGACATTTATGACTAAAACAAATATGATTAATGACCATTTCTAGTCATACAATCATATATGTCATGTTTTTGTGCCCAATTGTATTTTTATAACCATGGATGACTACATGACTAAAAGTTTTCATGAATACAACTACTTGACTAAAAATCTTCTTCACAAACACCATATAATTATTTAATAATATACAATTTGAAACATTAAAAACTTATGAATTAAAAGGGAAAAGAACTAGAAGGTAGACATACATACTTAGTAAACATATTATAAACTTGTAAATGATCAAACACATGATTTGTGCACAAATAAATAAGTAATACCTTATAATTTCTAGAACTTTTGCTTTAGAGTCATTAATAATTTAATGTGAATTTCTAGATAGTGGCTAAAAAAAATTGCCAAAGTTCTTGAAACCATAAAATTAAGTGAAAATCCGATGCCTATAATATAATTTGCTCAAAGGTTTATTTAAATGAATTTTTTGACATTAAAAAATAAAATATATTCTTATTTATGATATCCAATGAATTTCAAAAGAAATTAACATGCCCCATGTGATGGGTAGCAAAAAATATAAAATTTGATCTTTATTAATTTATCAAAATATTTGGTCATATAACTTGGAATATATATATATATATATATCACATTTAATTAATTGAAAAAATTTAAAGATAAGATTAAAATTTATTACTCACAATAAAATTTGATTAAAAATTTATGAAATTAAAAAAATGTATATAAATTAATAATTATGAAATTTAAATATTTTAAATATTTTTTCTAAAATTTTTAAATGTTGAAAATAATATTATATGTTTCATAGATGACATATTTTAGTTTAAAATATTTTTATAATTACAAATAAATATAACACAACATTTATACCATTTTTATTTATTCATCATATTTTTAAAAGGTGGGAAAATATTGTGTGTGTGTGTGTGTGTGTGTATATAATGTGTGTGTGTGTGTAAAACCATGTTGATTTAAAATATGTTTATTTACAAATCATTTTATGAAAAACAAAATCTTCAAAATATCATTGTTGTTCAAATGGATGAAATAGTGAAGATTCAAATGCATTTTCAATTAATTTATTTGATTTATTTTTTTAATAGATGTGTAGATTTTGGAAAAATCTTTAAGAATGAAATTTATTTCTTTTCATTTGGACAAAGGATGATGTGAAATAATGTTGTAAATTTATCCCATATCCTTTGTCAACAAGTTTAACTTTGGAATCTATATAATTAAGTGAAAATTTATTGGTCTACATACAATATATGCACTAAATATATTCAAAGTGAAATGTTATTTGTGATGAACCAATAAAAAAGGTTTGTCACCAAAAAAATAAATAGGATCCTAATTAACCACCTATTTAGGCCTACCGGCCTACCTACCTACCAAATGGCTAGATAAAATTGAAATTAATATATAATATATTTGATGGCATTTACGACTAGGACAAAAATATGATTAGTGGATAAACAACGTGTCCATATTCAGTACATAGTCATGTAGTCATGAATGGAATTTACAACTACAAACCCAACCATGAATGTAGTCATATTTGCCATGTTTTGGCATAGTGATTGGTGCATCACCATCATCATTGAATAGTTGTCGAACTAAGAACCTTTTTTTGGCGGTCAATGCAATCACAAAAATTATTAATGTTAAGTGTACATGATTTTTTTCCTTGGACCAATATTGTGATCTTTTGGAGACTATCCTTATCCACGCCATCTACAACAAAGTGATCATGGTTTCCAAGGTGTATGGTGGCCTTTGAAAGGGTTTTTTGCTTGTGGATGACATGATACATGTGGCATATGTAATTTTGCAAACAAAATGTGTAACACCAGAAAATTTGTGGACTGGAACCATAAGGAAGAATTCACCTACAACTAGAACTTGAAACAAATCACCTATCCAAAACAACCTCATTGCAGGCACCCTTGTAAAGAAAATGATTAGATGTTATTACAAGCACCCCAAACATTAAGTGGTCTTAAATCCAAGCCCAAAATTATTTTTTATGTTTGTCATTTTTATTTTGGTCCAAACATGACTGTCATATTTCCCATCCATTCCTTGCATCCATCTTAAATGCCTATCCAAGGCCCAAAAGGGAAAATTTTCAAAGAAAACTTTTCCATCAAATTTCATGGTGAAGTAGGGGACAAATTCTATTTTGACATTTTATAATTCAAGGATCTCAATTCCATTGATGCATGTGTTATTTAAGACATGGCTTTGAAGTAGGGGAGGACATTGCAAATAAAGGACACGCCTACAACCAAAGTTTTCATAAGGGGCTCACTCACTTCACATTTTGGAAATTAAAATGATTTGATGCCAATGGCACATGGGAATCAACAAATTTGGTGCATAACAATTGACTCACATCCTTATCAAAAGAGTGACAAATCAATAAACCTTGCTTCTAGATGAAATGATGATGATACATGATTCACCAAGATTGGTTCCTTTTTCACCTCCACAACATGGTTTGTCTTGCTGGCCACTAAAGTGGTAGTTGTCAAAGTGAAAATGGTGTCTTAATTTTTTTATCACATTGTCACCATCAATTTTGTAACTACCAACATTGACCATCTAATGCATTCTTGATGACCCATAGACCAAAGCCTAGTAAATAGAACCCACAACAAGATTGTTGTCATTGTAAACATCTTTGGAAACGTGTAACAAATTAAGTTGGTACCCAAACATGTAACAAAACATTTTTCACTAATTTTCACAACTCCAAAATCACCAATCAAATTTTTTTATATCAAACTTATTGTCAAAATGGAATGTTGCCATTTAAAAATCCGAGCTAACTAAAATTGAATGGCAAACTTTGAAGGTGATTGTTAAACAAGCTTTCAAAAAGAATTGTTCTTGAAAAGAAATATGAAAAACCTATGGCAAACACAAAACACAAGGAGAAGAAACATGAAATGGGAAAAAAAAGGATTTCAAATGAACAAGATGGGTGTGTGTTAATGGGCTTCAATTGTTTTTGCAAATCTTTTGGGTTGAAGATCAAATCAGGGTTGGGCAATAATGTAATTACAAAGAGGATCAATTAAAGGGTTTAAAGTTAACAAGGTGAGTGCATTGGTAATTGGAGGAACTATGATGATGCGCCCCCAAGTTCCTTGTTAGACCCAATTAGGGTCCAACTATGTTAAAGAACAGAAATAGTTGGAACTTGGTGTTGCTCCCAGCTTCCAGCACTAAAGGGGGGTGAGAGGGGCATGCTGAAAGCTCCGAGATTAAACTAGGAAGAGGGACAAGCTATTTAGTTATTCGATCTTACATCCAAAACCAACCAACAAGTTGGTTAGAACTCATTTTCCACACTCTTGGTGTTAGGACAAACCACGGGCAACCTTGGACTCACTTGACTCACGACGGCTTGGACTCGAGGGAAGCCACCACCTTTCCCCATATAGTATTCTCTGCGTCTCTCCGTCGCACTTGCATCTGAATGGCACTTTTTCCCGGGACTCCCAAAGTGGAGTCCTAAAACTGTCCCGGTTTGGACTCCCGAGATTTTGGGCGTTCATAACTTCTCGCTCTGACCTCTGATTGGGACGAGGTTTGAAGTAAACTTATAGCTCTCGTTGAAAGCTTTTCAATAGTGGGTTGCACTTCACCTGCACACACTGGGATCGGGTCGATTCCTGACTTTTAGTGATCGGGAGTCAAACTACCAATTTGATTCACGACCCTTCTCTCGCCTATAACTTATGCTGCCATTGTCCAAATGGCTCATGCGAGGCCATTTTAGACATCTACACTTCAAGACCTTATTAACGGTATAAAGAACACTTCAATGTGAGGTGTTTTGACCCCTGAAATCGAGTTCTGAGTTTTCGGGGGTCCCAAAGGACTCCCAAGTCCCATTTTCGGGAGTGTGAGTGAGGACCTCACACTTCCCTCAAAGTGGGGTTGCGACATATGATATTTTGGGATATACACAGAAATTGAAGTTAAATATGTCATATTTATAATAAGCTATAATGTTTATTTTCTTCTTCCTTCCATGTAAATATAAAAATATTAGAAAAAAAACATATTTGAAATTGCCTAAAACATATAATTATATTCCATTAATAGAAATGTGTTGGGATACATATTTAGTCTTTTTGATATCTTAAGTGAAAGAACAAGTTAGTTTTTAAATGTTGAGAAGGCAAATGAAGATTAAATGTGAAATCTAATTATGGAATGTATACATAGATATTAAAAGAGACAATCATCACTATTGAATTGCAATAAGGTCATTAATAGTTTTATGTGTGAAAGAGGCATTAAAAGAATGTGGGTGTAAGAAAATAATGAAGGAATGAACTATATAATTTTGATAAAATAATTATAAAAATGTCACATAAGGTAATCCATTTGGGTATGCAAAGGAAGTAAGGTTTTGTGATTGAAAAATGCAAGGAATGAAAAAGTACACATTATGATAAATGAAATTAAATCATTTTTTACATTGAAAGAAAATTGGCTAATATGGTGGTGCCAACTTGTTAATACAATGTTGTGAGGATGAAATGTTTTGCTTAAATTGAAAATCAATGAGGGAAAATAAACTATGTGAATGTTCAGGTAGGTTAATGTTATAATATTGATGGAAGGAGGTAGAGCAATGCATTAATGTTGAAACAAATTCCATCATATTACTTGGAATGTTTTATCTAAGCCCATGCAGTCAGAAGTTGTTATCAACAATGAAAGGTACTTTTACAAAAACAATATCCACATAAAGGTATCCATACATCAACATACTTTACATATAATTAATTTTGGACTTTCTAAGAATATTATATTGGATCATGTCAAATAAAAAATGATTAACATATGAATATAACTCATGCCTTTGGGTGCCAATCAAGAAAATTAGGTCTATCAAGAACTAACAATTTTGGATAAATCATAAAGAGGAGGTTGAAAGTAGTGTTAGATGTATTGAAAGAATTAAGATGTTAACAACAAAAATACTAAATGAAAATTGGGAAACTATTGATCCATCAAATTATAAGATTTCATCTTTGGTAAATGTAATTAATATGATTTTTTATTATATAGGCTTGAAATGACAAGGAAGGGGGGAAAAAATGAACTACATAAATAAATGGAAAAAATGATAGTCCAAATGTTGAATCAATGCACTATGAATATTTCATCAAAATAGAAACTAGTTGTCATGGAGGGGAAGGAAAAAAACCAAACCTCAACTTTTAAGTAAATGGAGAAAATGTTTGGCCAAATGCAATGGGTTGAAAGTCTAATAGATTGTGAAAAGTGATAGAAATTATGATTCTTTTTAGGAATTTACCATGGAAATAACAAGAAGGTACCAAACATTTAACAAGGTGGAAATAGTGATGGTATTTGCCAACCATTGCTTTACATATCTTTTTACAATAAATAAATGGAGATAAGGTCTACCCAATTCAAATGGGTTGAAAATAATGAGCTATGTTGGTAATTACTAATTTTTCCAAAATTTTATTATTGTAAAAATAGGAATAAATCAAGGAAATTACCATGGTTATTTTTAGTGGTAATGGAACATAAATTATCTATGTGGAGTTTAAAGATTATGAAAGTATTGATGAAATGGGTGTTAAAATATGATATTTTGGGGGAAACATGGTGGAGATTTAGTTAACTACAAACATGATTAGGGTTTATATTAATGCCTTGATTATCTTTGTAAGGAAAAATGTCAATGAAACCAAAATAAAGACATTTATGCATGGAAATGGTAGTGGATGTGATTTGGTGAAATGGATGTAGCTTAGTGGGGACCTCCAAACATCTTAAATAATGAACTTTATCATGTGAAATGTGTCAAGAGATGGATGACCTTTGATGGTCATGTGCATGATCTAATTTATTGTAAAGTGATTATAATTGCCATTTTTGACATGCAATCTAAAAACACAAACATCAATGTGTTTTGTGGTGGAAATTAAAGAAGGTGATGGTGAAGAAAGGTGTTATTAATCCAAACTTCAAGAGCTTCATGGCGAACATTGTTCAAGCCAATTAAAAGGTAGTGTGAATCATTTAAATGGTAGTGGGCATCCAAGTGAACTAATGATTAGTAGGGAACAAACTTGTTATTTCCACTAGAATCAATCCATGGACATACACACAAAACAATAAATCAAGCATGTGATGCAAAAACAACACAAGGCATTGTGCTATGAATATAAGAATGCCACATCATTGGAATAAACATATGTTTGGTATGTAACCATCTAGTGTTCGTGGTATTCCTAAAGGGCTATTGATGGAATTAAACTTCAAAAGTTGGAGAATTTGTTTAGTTTTTGGCACTTTTGTGCCAAATAATGGGGAAGATTTATGATACATGTAAGGTTTTCATCCCTCTCACACATTTCTCATTCCATCCCATCTCTCTACATGGTAGAATTCATTTCAAATTTTTTTTGACAAACACATATTTTGTTTTGTAGAAATTCGTTTCAAAAGAGCTTGTGAACATGCCCACGTGCAACTTGTTAAAAATCGTGCACAACATATGGTTTCAACAATTAAAGAAAAAGGGAGCTTGCTTGTATTCTATAACATCTTACGACTATGTTTGAGCTTTCAAGCAAACGACATTGTATTACCACTTCAAGAAAGGTGGCCAATTCAATCAAGGGCTTAATAGGAGTAAGGATCTCTTGCATGAAATAACCCAATTTGGTGACCCGAAGCAACTTGCAAATGCAATTTTAAAATATGGTCCAAGTTCATCCTTCATAATTAGAATCACACACATGGAAGGCGAGGAAATCTTTGGCTCTTGTAAATGGAAAGCAAACTTGTTTATAGGATTAAAAGGGATCCAACATAGGCACCATCATGTGAAATTTTTTCGCCCACGTGTCAACCCTAGAATTGCCAAATCACATGAGGAAATTGAGTGGCCTCCATATATGGCTAAATCCATATGAACACATGGATATCATTACTAGAGGTATTGAAGTCTTGGAAGCACCATGCGGAAATGAAAAATGGCATATAGAATGATGTCCACCTACATTGCATGTTTAGAGTTTTGCATTACAAAAAACCACTAAACATTATTGCATTGCAAGGACAATAAACAAGATGATTGCCATTGGTGTTCCTACCCCAACTTACTGAAGTTCGTGGTCTCAGCTCCCAAGTGCACCCTTCAATGTTTGTAAGTTTTGGTTTTGTGCAAATGACATGAATCATTGTGTGGGGGGTACAAAACATTAGTATGTAGTCAACAAACCAATTATTTCGAATATTTGGCTTGTGCAAGAAAAAACCAATCCTACACAAGATTAAATCAAGTCTTTCAAAGAAGCAAACTTTGTTTTCAATAAATGGCAAACAATCCTTCCTTTGGTGGGGAGAATTTTGTTCTTGTAAACTGACATGTGGATGTAATGTTGTGACATGAAAAGGTAAGCTTATTTGTTGGACATTGCCATTTAAAATGTGCAAACCACACTATAATCAGTAGGAGTCAACTTCTTGAAACAATTGTCAACCCACCATTGGAGGTACCTGCTCTTAGATATGGATGAACATCAAAATTTCAATCTTGCAAAACTTTAAACAAGAGGTAGTAAGAAATATAGTAGGGAATGCCCCAACCTTCATTTGCTTGGATTTTATGATTATGATTTCCAATTCATTAAGTCAACAAGGGAACTGGGTGCCCTATAAACACATTATCATGTATTGTAAAGATGTCATGTTTTGTGAAGGGTTTGAAAATTTCATTCAGTTCCCAATTTGGAATTGTAATGAAGTTCATCACTTGTTGGTTCATTTTGTAACTTTTACATAAGTAGGAATAATAATTAGAAGTGACATCAAAAATTGTACAAAAAGTAATGTTGATTGTAACACTCACGATGTTGTTATGTGTTTTGCTCTAAGGCCACCAAAATTACAAACGATGTTACTATTTTGATTTGGTAAAGGGTTGGATTAATGTTCATTCATAAATTTGGTTGTCATGAATCATATTTCATTATGTGAAAAAAATGACACATCAAATTGAGTATGTTAGGTAAATATTGATTAATAATGCATAACATTATATTGAGAAGTTTAATTACATCCTCTTATTCTTACCCTAAAAAAATTCAAAACAATATTATTATTGTAATTAAAATATTCCATCATTGTGGACGAAAATTTCATCCATGTAAACAAAGTATTTTTGCCACATATATAAAAATGTTTTGTCCTTGTGGTAAGAACATTATGTACATGAAAAAAATATTCCAAAAATATTCTTTGTGCTCACAAAAATTAGGCTCACCTATTCACTATTCATGCTCACAAGTTCACATTTCATGCCTATGTGTTTAGATGGTAGTTATGTTGTGATGGTGACAATCTAATGGACCTTCTCCAAGGTGACAAACTGAATCAAATGATGGACAAGTTCCTAGCATTATGTTTTCCCAATGTTAAGAACTTAATCATAAGCTTGAAACAACATTCAACTAGTAAAGGGTATTTTTCCAACATTATGGCTTTCAAATATAAAAGTGATTACAAATACATTTAGGGTAATCATTCTTTTAGACAAAAGTTTGGAAAAAAAATGTTCTTCTTTATGATGTTTATGAATGGAGATGCTAATGGATGCAATTTGGTGAAACAAATGTAGCCTAGTGGTGACCTTCAAATAATTTGGATCATGTTTGATCATGTGAAGCATGTGAAGCATGTCAACAAGTGGATGACATTGGCCTGCCATGTGTATGATCCAATTTATTGTAAGGTGATGATAATTGAAATCTGTGACATGTAATCAAAAGACATGGATGTTCAATGTGTTATGTGGTAGAAACTAAACAAGGTGATACAATGAATAATGGTGTTCCTCATTGAAACTTTAAGGGGTGCATGATCGATAGTGTTCAACCCATTTGGAGCATAATGTGAATTATGTACGATTCTATTGACCCAAATGAACCAATGGTTGATAAGGAGTGAACCTATTACTTTCATTGGACATAATCAATGGACATACACACAAAACAACAAATCAAGCTTGAGTTGTAAGAACAACATAAAACATTGTTATGAATATGTAAAAATGCCACAATGTTGGAAAAGGCAAATGTTCAGTATGTCGCCATCTGATGTTAGTGATATTCGTTAAAGGTTGCTCATGGAGTTAGACTTCAAGAATTGGAAAATTTGGGCATTTTTCCTATGAGATAATGGGGAGGATTTATCAAACATGTTAAGTTTCATCCCTCTCACACATCCCTCACTCAATCCCATCTTGGTTATATGTTGAAAATATAGTAAAAATTGTTTGAAAAGGAGGTTTAAATAAATTTATTATGTTTTGTAAAGATTTTCATTAGAAGAGTTTATAGACTTGCCTACATGTAACTTGTTAAAAATTGTGCACAACATACAACTTCAACAATTAAGAAAAAAAGGAGCTAGTTTGTATGGTGCAACCATTAATGATTATGTTTGAACTTTCAAGCAAATGATGTTATACTACCTATTCAAGAAAGGTGGTCAATTCGGACAAGGACTTGATAGGAGTGAACTTTTCTTACATAAACCAACCCAATATGGTGACCTTACACACATTGTAGATGCAGTTTGGAAATATGCCCCTCATTCAACCTTCACAACTATAGTTACACACTAAGAAGGTGAAAAGATCTTTTGCTTCTGCAAATGGAAGGCATACAACCCTCTAGGATCAAAAAAGGATTCACATGAGCACAATTGTGTCAATTATTCCCACCCACATGTCAACACATGGATTGGAAAATCATATGTGCAAATTGAATGGCCTTCTTATAATGCCAATCAATGTGAACATATGGTTTATAATGATGGGTATGTTGAAAAGCTTGAAGTTCCATGTAGAGATGGACTATGTCATATAAAACAATGTCCCCCTATGTCACATTTTAGTCTTCAACATCGCAAAATATCACAAAGTATTTGTGCATTGCAAAGATGATTACCAAGATGATTGCCATTAATAGTCTTGCCCCAACCTTACTTTGGTTTGTGGTCTTAGTTCCTAGATGCAACCTTAAGCTTCACAAGTTTTAGTTATGTGTCAATGACATGAATTGTTGCATAGGGGTTACCAAGTGTAAACATGTCATCAACAAACTAGTCATACCGATTATTTCACAATGTCAAAACATAGCATTTAGGACTTTACATTTACAACTACAAAATATTATTTATATATTATATATAACATAGATTTATGTATATAATATAATTTATGTTGTTATACATTATATTATGTATTCATATTTTCTTATTAATATTTAATATTTCATATTTATTTTATAAAATAATTAATGTTTAAATTTAAATTTGAATTATTTATATACTATACACGTATGGTTTGTATGCAATTGTATAAAATTGATATACAACTATACAAAAAGTGTTCATACCATATATGAGTATGGTACATTCATTCAGTTGACATACTCCAAGTTGACCATATTGAACATGGTCAAATTGGTCAACATTGTGGGGACAAGTATTGATCATTGAGGCTTGGACCTATTTGAAATGGTTTGAGGCTTTTGCCATCCCCCTACCACATCACATGTGAAAAAGTGTGGTCACATATAACCATTATCATGTTGCAATATTTGAATGTATAGAAAGTTTAAAATTTAATCTCTTTTTCAATATTTATTCAAATGAAAATATGAATGCGGATTATTAGACCTTGAAGCATAATCTACATATGTGGACCAATTAAAAATTCAAGTAAAAAATTTTGGACATAGAAAATCACTTTTGAATTTCGAAACTTTTAACATATCTATTATGTTTCAATACATGATAAACTTTCAAAAATATATGTATAATTTAAATATAAAACCTAGAATATTTTTATTTTATTTTTGAATTCTGAAATATGAATATAATATGAATATTATTAATATATGTATATGTATATTTATTACGTACCATACTATATACACATAACATAATTTTACACATGATTTATTAATCTACACATATATGTATGTATATATTAATATGCATACAATATATTAGCATCTTTATTTTTATAATATTAGAAAATTATATATATTGTAATATTTTTACTATATATATACAAATATTTAATTTTCATTGTATCATTTAATTTAATGATCATATATTGAATTTCAATTATATATATATATTCAGTTTATAATTAATTAATTATTAAAAATCGTGATGATTATAATACAGTATAATGTATATTTAGGGAAAAAAAATTTTATATTTATTATAATCCAACCATTTAATATAACATTATAATTGTAGATTTTTGTCATTTTTTCAATTATTTATGATTTAATATTTTAAATTTTAAAAATAAAATTATAAATACATTTTTTATAATTATATTTAATAATTTTTTAAAATTTTATTTTATAAATTTAATATGTTGTAAATTTATGAACCCTAAATGCATGGATAAATCTAATAAAACTTTTCCAAATTTTACTTAAATAACATAAATTTGCTTGAACTATGTCATTTTTGTTAAACTAGTTTTTTAATATTAAATTAAGATATTTTGATTAAACTTGGCCTAACTAAAACTAAAGTTGGTAAATTTTGGTTAAAGTAAGATATATGAGGCTAAAATATGTTATTTGAGTTAAACTAAGATAAATTTTATTATATTTTGATAAATTTGGGTGAAATTTTTTAAAGCTTAGTTAAACAAATATAAATTTGGCTAAATTAAATGATTTTGGCTAAATTTGGCTAAACCAAGAAAAAAATTAATTAAAATTAATTATCTATTTGGTTAAAATTGAATAAATTAGCCTAAACTTGGATAAACAAAAACATTTATGCTAAACTTTGATACTTAAGTTAAATTTGATTAAAATTGATAAAATCAAGTTACATTAAATCACTTAGGCTAAACTTGGTTAAAATTGGCAAAATCTAAAGGTTGCTAAAGTTAATACACTTGCTTAAACAAAACTAAATTAGGTTACATATGTTAAAGTATGGTACATTAAGTTAAAATATGATTAATTAGAATGAATAAATTTATTTAAAACAAACTAGGCTACTTGGGGTAAACTAACCTTAAGTAATTAAATTAAGTTAAACTAGGATTGGACTAATTTAAATCAAATTAAACTAGTTTTAAGTTAATTCATATTAAAATATGTTAAATTATATTAAACTAGGAATTGTTTAAACTAGAATAAATTAAATTAAATTAGACTAAATTAAGCTAAATTATACTTTTAATACAAATTTGACCATGTTGATATGTATTTTAATTTATTTTGAATTTGGTCAAATCAAATCAATTAATTATTTCAATACAGTTACATTAGTCATGTAATCATATATGTAATCATAATTACAATCATATTTATAGTCACATACTCACAACTATGACTATAGTTATCAAAATGATTGCAACTCAAATCCATTTATGATTACATGACTGTTTTGGGCAATAGTCACAAATTGTTTTAATCATAGAAAACACATTTCAACATAGTGTTTGGCCTATCAAAACACAAACCAACCTCACATAAGATGAGATAAAATCTTTTGAACAAATAGATTTTGTTTTCAAAAAATGACATCATATCCATCCTTGAAGTCTATTTGGCAAGGAAAATTTTACTCTAGTAAATCGACCATTAGATACAATGTCATGGCCTACAACACAAAATGGTAAGATTGTTAATTAGACAATTCCATTTAAAATGTCAAAATAATATTATAATCAATTGGAAGTTGGTCATTTTCTTGAAGCAATTGTAAAGTTAACATTGGAAATTCGTATGCCTAAATATGACAAATTTGCAATATTATGTTTGGGGCAACTTCAAACAATAACTAGCATGAGGTTATAGTATGAAGTTCCAAACATGCCTTTGCTTGAATTTTGTGACTATGATTACATGTTCGTTGGGTCAGCAAGGGAAGTGAGTGCCCTATAAATGTAGCTACTATGTATTGTAACATGTCGTGTTTTGTCCATTTTCCAACTAAGAGTTGCAATGATGTTTGTTGTTTATTGGCTCATGTTACAACTTTCAAGTAACTAAAAGTATTGATCAAAAGTGACATCAAATCTTTTAGTTCAAAAATTTGTGAAATGTACTACTTACAATGAAGACATGTGTTTCACTTTAAAGGTAGAAATTGCATACCATGTAAAGGTTTCAAATGATGTTCATTCATAGGACTAGTTCGCATTTATCATGTTTGCAAAATTATGTTTCAATGTGTTAGAAAAACTAACAATCAAATATAATATATTGGATGTTAGTTAAATGTTGACTAATAATGAATAATGTTATATTGAGAAGTCAAATTACTTTGCAATTATCATTGGGTGTAACAATAAAATGCAAGGCTCTTTTAAGTAGAACATAAAAGCAAAATTAAAAAAATATATATCAACACAATGTACAATGTCTCACAAGTGAATATTTTGAAGTTCATTTCATTAGTTCCACACACAAAGTACACACCAAAAGATCCACAACTCACATTTTCTATATTCCCAAATTTAACCCCCCTTTCTTGGAGGAATATGTTTTGTAAGTGGCAAGAATATTATGTCCATGTGGAAAAAATATTCAAAAAAATATTCAGTCTTGTTCGCAATGTCATGCTCATGTTCACATGTTTATGTGGTAGTGACATTGTGCAATATTGTGCACCATGTCACCTTCCACATGTGAATGGTTAAATGGATCCATCATTGGCCATAGTCCCTATAAGTTTGCAATGCATGTTATGTGGAGAATCATAAGCTGTAACAACCATGTTGGTTTGTGACCATTGTTTTAGAGGATGGCATACCAATTATTTTACATCATCGCTTATCAAGGTTCCAACAAGAGATTAAGTATGTTCACGATGCACCAAATAGATTTGTTTTGTTGTTTTGTGTTAGGCTTCAATACCATAACATATACATTTTTTGATTGGGATAATAAATGATTCAAGGAAGGTTGTAATGTGGAAAGGCACTTGCAAGTTTGATGGGGGTGGCCAAAGTAATGTGTTGAGCACCAATGTCTTTTACTAAAACATTCACTATGTGAAAAAAGGGTATTTTGTAATTGGCCTTGCAACTTGATTTTTGAGTTGTAAAGGACACTTGCAACTCATTGTATTTATACATTGTGAATGTTAATGAATAAGTTGCATGAGTTGCAGAGTTGCAACTTACCGTATATATAATACAACTCATTGCAACTCAATTGTAATTTAGTCAAAACAACTCATTTTCAACTACTATTCAACTCCATTATAACTACACCCTTGATGTCATGCTGATGTCATTAATTGTCATCCATGTATTAAAATCTGACATGTGGCATTATGAAGATTTTTTGACATAATTTTTTTTAAAAAAATATTGATCTCCATCATCCATTATGATTGTTAATGATGGTCTGGAATTGTGACACGTGGCATAATAAAAAATTGTCACATGGCATATTAATTGTATTTGGAAAAAATTAAAAATAAAAATATTTATTTTAATAGCTAGGTAAGTCGTACATAACCATAGGTAGGTAGGTTGGTAGGTTTTAAACATACCTACATATTTACCTAAGACCTACCTACTTATTTACCTAGGTAGGTAAATAGGTAAGAAAACACAAGATTAAGTGCGCTAAAAAATAACCATGAAATTTTGTTTTTCATTTTATGTTTTGCTTTTAGGTTAAGCTTTTTCAGTTCATCCCAAAATGACACATGTATTTTAATGTGAAAACATAAAAGAACAAATCTTCTTTATATAATTTGTAACATGAGATTCAAAGACAAAACATATGGGTTAAATATTTTAGTTATTCATTAGTTGCTATTGAGTTACAACTATAACACTTAAGCGTTCAAGGTAGGTTAGATCCAAGGGGAGGGCTCCATTGTTTTTGGTGTCTAAAAAAAGCTTGAACCCCTCCTATGGGCGCATCTAGTGCATTAAAAATCATAAAAAATGAAATAAAATTGAGAAAGTTATGGCCCCTCCAAGTACACGGGGTCAAGAACTCAAAAAAACAAACCACCAAATGCTATAAAGGCAAGTTCCCAAACATTCACACAATTCCTTATATGTTGCTATTAAAGTTCAAAGATTATTGGTAGAACTTTAAGTGACACTCCTATAACACTTTAAATCGTATAAAATGAATTAGAAATAAGAAAGTTATGAAGTTTGAAAGTAGGAGGGGTCCAAAGGAAAAAAAAAAAAGTTTTGTAAATTGGAAAGTTTATTTCTTTTCTTATTATTTTTTCATTACTCATTTTCCTTTGCATCAAAGATGATTTCTAAAACTTGAGGTAGTGTTCTTACAACATTTTAAATCACTCAAAATGAAACACATATGATGAAGATATAAATAACTAATGAATATGTATCCTTATTAAGTTATAAGTAGTTGTATTATAGTCATAACATAGTTGAACATTAGTACTTTAGTAGTGGTGCATTAGTGGCCATAATTGTATCAATGGGAATCATAATTGACAACTAGTTACAAATGTATCCCATAATGGGTGGTGGAGATGTGGAAATGTGGCATGTGGCATGATTGTACATTGTACACTAGTTGGAACATAGTTGTTACTTTAGTGACACATTTATAATAGTTTTAAAGTAATTGCCACATGCAACTACAATGCAACTCCTAAAAAAATCAAACATGGTTGACTACATATGTATGTATGATATGTATAAATTACCATATAAAAGACCCATTTTCAACTCACTTACAACTATAATACAACTAATTGATTTTCTAAGGTGATAATTTATTTATTAATGCACCATATTTTTAAGGGGATAGTTGCATAATAATTGTAATACCCAAGGGATAGTTACATAATAGTTGTATATGAGTTTTGTTTTAGTTTTAATTGCAGGGTAGTGTGGTTTCAATGGATGTAATTTCTCATAGTGATCGGCCATTTCAGGTATTCAACTAGTAGCCATGTTTTGCTTGGCAACCACATTATGTGAAAATGGTGGAACACCATAGGTGATGGTTAAGTTGGAGGACACTTTTGTGTCTCTTGCAATTCCCCATCCAATTTTTGAGGTTAACCACATGAAGGTGTCTAAAGTTCAACCTAAATTTTGGCATGCGATTATGGCCAAACTTCATGACCTTTTAACACGGTTGGCCATGTTGATTGAACCAATGTTATTCTTGGGGTTGTTGTTATGCACAATGAGGAAGGAATGTTTCAATTGAAGGGGGCATTGGCACAATGGTACTAACCTTTTAAGATGTTGTTGGATTTTGGTGTCGAACCATTAATGTTGGGCAAAGCTATTGTTGATGGTCTTGGATTAACCCATGCCAATCTTGACCCATGAACATATCACATTTTGACATCCATGGGTGGGTCAAAGAAGAGACAAGGGTTAACCACACAGTTGATTGTGATCCAGGTTAATCCTAATAAGCCAACAAACTACACTACTATGCAAGCTTGAATAGTGGTCACACATGCTACGTCCTATGATGTGTTGGTTGGAAATGTGGTGTTGTACCCCTTAGGGGTTACCATTGATTTTTGGGAGGAAATTGCATACTATTGTCTAGGCTGGCAAACAGGAGCTAGCCACAAGGCTTCGTTGCCAATGAGATTCATTGGGGGGGCAAGTAGGAAAATCTAACAAGTCAATTATGTTGGTTAGATTTTTAGGCCTTCCACATGGAATTGAGTTGTTGGAGGGTAATATCCATGACCATGATGCACCTCCAAATGGTGAATTGATGGTGTTAGGGCCACAAGGGATCCAATCATTCCAGTTTCTCCAATGTATCTTAGGCCACCGTGGGGCATATTGACTAAACTCTAAGCATTGGCCAGTGATTATATTTGTCAGGCTTGACACATTCTGCCGTCACCAAGCCCACAATCACCTATGAACCTTAGTAATGGGCCTCCAAATTGTAGCCCATTAGATACCAAGGTTATTCAAAGGGATATTCCCAAGGATGGGATATGCTTACTTGAGTTGTTTGGAGACATTAGTTATGGATTAGGTATAGTTCTATGGTCGGGCATCTTAGTTTAGAAATACCATTATGTGGAAAAGGATCCACAAGTTAGACAAACCTCCATGCGGCATGTCATGATGTTGCAACAAAGGAGATTTGGCAAGGATTGGGCAAATTGACTTGATCATTTTTGGATGGCCATGCCAAGGTCTTTCACAAGTGGGTACATGTCATGAACTTTCCAATTTTAGGTCAAGTTTATTTTGGGAATCAATTTGTGTTGTGCAACATTTGTAGTAGACACATATGCACCCATGTGCATATTTGCTGGAAAATGTCCCACCATTGGGGAATCTTGGCCAATTGTTTTGGCTGGATGGCAATAGATCAGGGCTTGGATTGGTGAGTTAATGAAGGTGAATGTTATGTCAGTTGGTTCATGAGCTCATCGGTCTTAATGGATGTGGACTAACCTAACACCACTAGAGGTGATCCAATGAACATATAAGCTCATTCTTAGGTCATTCACATGTTTGGTGGATGACATACTGGATCTAAGACACCTTTCATGTGTGGTTTGTCATGATGATTGACCACCTTTTGTTATGGTCAATAAGGTCAGCTTTCCATGAACAACCCTACCAACATTCTTGAATTTTCCACATTCTCATGCATTTAGGAATGGGGCCCAAGAATCATTTGGGGTCCCATTCATCCATTTTGGAAAAACCCAATGCAAATGAGAAGGAATGGGCCATGGGGTTTTGCATCAACACCATAACTATGCAAGGCATTTCCGAAGGAGCTTGGGGCAAGTGATGGATTTCAATTGCCTCACACATTTTCAATTTGGTCTTGGCAAAACAATTACATTTTGGCCAATCACACCCACCCACTCCACCCCATCTTTCACTTGTTGGACCTTTTGCTAAGTCAATTATGGCAATGCAA
>Ga0116227_10007526_pt1 | contig 21164 bp, 24 predicted proteins | sample S1TSphgellanicum_FD_89693 | JGI IMG/M metagenome (GOLD analysis project Ga0116227, IMG submission 89693) | Host-associated microbial communities from peat moss isolated from Minnesota, USA - S1T2_Fb - Sphagnum magellanicum MG | ecosystem: Host-associated > Plants > Peat moss > Unclassified...
AAAAAATTAAATTATTTTTTTTTTTTTAAGATTTTTTTTTGTGGGGAAACCGTATTGGTGTTATGAGGGGGAGGGGGGGGCAAAAAAAATGACATAAGGCATTTAGGAAAATAGAATAGCCCTTTGAAATTTTTGAAATGCCCTTGGAAATTTTACACAATGTAATTGCACCTTCAAATAGAATACACTAAAAAAAAATTAAAAAATTAAAAAAAATAATCCGAGGTTTTTGTGACACATTGGAATGGGAGTGTGGTCAGTTAGTAAAAACTTTTGATGACGGGCAGAATAGCCAACCTTTTTACGTGCTACGAGAAAAGAGGGAAAATATTCGTGTAGGTAGGTACTAGGTACCTATATTTATTAACAGGGCCAAAAAAAAATTGTGACGGAAAGATGAAAAAAGGAAAAGAAAAGAAATCCTAATTCGCCGCCAAACAAACCCAAAACAAGACGCGACGCGTCGCGGAACGGCGGCACGATTGCATCCTTCTTTTCCGCTTCTTTATTTCTTTTCTGCTGTCCCTTTGTTGCTGACCAGGAGACAAACACTAATAAAAGCCTCAATTTTAGGTAGGTACGTAAGTAGGTAGGTAGTAGGTACCAGTTGGTACCTACCTAGTACTTACTAGATAGTGTTCCCAAGATAAATTATTTTAAATTATTTTAAATTATTTATAAAAAAACAAAACACACAAAATGCTACCTAGCTCCAATGAGAAAAGCGAAAATTTAATTTCCAAAAAAGAAAATAAAAACCAAAGTGGGGTCCATGGGACCCTATGGCGCACAGAGGAAAAGGAAAGTGAATGATCCCCAAGGAAGGCTTAGCCAGATTTGGCTACAAGCTAAATATGAAAGTAAAACAGTCTTCATTAAATCTCATTTTTTGGCTAAAATACTTGAAACCATGTAGAGAAATATGGAGATTTTTCTTACATTTTGATCGAATTATGGCTATTGAAAATCTCAATAAGCACTTGATTTTAGCACTTTTTAATTTATAATACATACAGCTTTTTGGCTCTGTGTTTGCCAGCCCAAAAAAACAGGCCGAAAGCGAAGAAGGCGGCGATGGCGCACCCAGCCACAGCAAAAGAGAGAGACAGACACACAGAGACACAGAGGAGAGAGACAGAAAGGAAGTGAGGGAGGGAGGGAAGGGGGGACGGGGATGGAGTTTTGTCTTTCATCTTTTCGCAAGCTTTTGTGGTCATGAGTTTCCCCTTTCCTCATCCTCTTTTTTCTAAACAATTCCTGTTGTGTCTTCTTTTGGCAGTCTCAAACTAGTTTTTGAAAGTTTGTTCTTTTGCTGCTGTTGCTGTTGCTGTTGCTGGTGATGGTGGTGGTGGTGGTGGTGTTGTTGTACAAGATGAGCAACATGATCCCATCTGTTTCTTCTTCCTTGCCTCTTCAATAACACCAGTGAGCTTCCCTTCCTCCCTCCCTTGACAGGTGCGTTTTTTTTGGTTTTTTTTCCCCCTTTTTTTTTTCTCTTTTTTTGTTTCTTTTTGCCCCACGAGGGGTGTTTTGGACTGGTTTCTTCTTTTTTATATGTTGTTTGCTTCCTTCCGGGAATAGGAGGAGTGTGTTTTTGTCCTTTGGTTTGTGTCTGGAGAGAGAGAGAGAGAGAGAGAGAGAGAGAGAGAGATGCATACTTGAAGCTTGATTGCTTTACTTTGTTTGGAGATGGATTTGTTGGAAGTAGGATTGGTATGGAAAAAAATGGGGAAGAAGAGTAAACCCTAATAGAGATACTGAAGGTCATGGACTTGTAAAAGTAGCTACTCATGTTTTGAGATAAGGAAGGTCATGGTCATGTATGTGTAGCTCTGCCTGTTCATGATTTTTCTTATGTGTTTTGTTGATGGGTGTGTTTTTGTCAAGCACAGGCAATCAGCACCCCCCCAAAAAAAGGTTGCTGCAGAAGGAAGGGAAGGGAAGGGAAGGACAGGACTGGACTGGACAGGACAGGACAGGAAGGATATATATCATGGCTCAAAGGTTTGAGAGAGGGGGAACCACCAAGCCTCATCAAGCGGAGCAGGGTGCACACTTCAGAGGAGTGAGGAAGAGGCCATGGGGCCGATTTGCAGCTGAGATCCGGGATCCATGGAAGAAGACCAGAGTGTGGCTAGGCACATTTGACACAGCAGAGGAAGCTGCTAGAGCATATGATGCTGCAGCCCGAGCCCTAAGAGGAGCTAAGGCAAAGACTAACTTCATGTCACCTTCTGATGATCAGAGCACCAGTACACAAAGCTCCACTGTAGAGTCTTGGAGTTGTTCCCCCCAAAAGAACCTCTACCGTGCTGCTGCTCCAGCTGATGCTCATCATACAAAGAATCTCTGCACATCTGGTCTAGTATGTGATTCTTCCTGCCGGCATAGTGCCCTTGATCTAAATGTTTCTATACTGGATTCAGCAGTTGCAGAGGAGCCTGGCAGAGCAGCTGTTTTCAATTCTGCAAGTGCCGGACGCTCATGTATGAGCCCTGCTGAAGGCATGATGTGTGTTCTTTCTGGCAAGCGAGGAGCTGCTGCCTCCCCAATTCAAGCTTTTTTCGAAGATGGGAAGAAGACCACTCCCTGCGAGAAGCGCCAGAAAGGCTTGAAAACTTTGGATGCGATAGCTGCAGAGAGAAGAGACTTAGGAGTAGGAAACCGTGATTGGTTGGAGGTGAAGAAGATGATGACTGGGATGCAGCAAAGCATAGGAGCAGGAGGAGGAGCAGGTGAGACTACGTGTGCTTGTCACAGTGATTGTGACTCGTCATCGTCTGTGATACTCAACTCTGAGGTTGCCTGTGGCCAGCCACAGCATCTACAGCAAGATGTGAAGCCTGTGAAGAAGGGAGGAGCTCTCCTGTTCTTAGATCTAAATCTTCCCCCCTGCCTATAGTGAAGCTCATCAGAAGAGAGAGAAACTGACCCTGGCTTCTCACCACACCCATGGCCAGTGTTCTTGTGGGTAGACCATTCCAACAAGCTGTCAAACTTTGTGAACATGTTTTCACTATCATAAAGTCATTCATAATGGATGCAGGTGTTATTCCATTTGCTTATAACACTCATCTATTACTCCATTTGCAATTTGTAATTCTGGAAGATGTAGGAGGAGGAAGGGATGTTTGGTTGGGAGTGAAGACAGTTGATGGGATGGGGCAGAGTACAGGAGGTGAAGGCAGCGTCTTTCAAAGTGATTGTGCCTATATCCTCTTGTATGATTCCCAACTTAGAGACAGGTTGTGGGCATCAGCAGAATCACATCCTTCTGTGTAATCTGCAACTCGGATGGAGCTTGTGGCCAGCAGCAGAGTGCCAATCACAGGAGGCTAAGCTTAAACTCACCAGGTTTTTAGATCTACATCTCCTTCCCTGCCTGCCCTGTAGTGAAGATCAGCAGAGAGACAGCAGAGAAATGCATGCTCCTTTTCGCAACACCATTGCAGGGTCCTTGTTGTCAAACAGTCTCAAAACTGTTGAACTTTGACAAAAATGTTTCATTATCATTAGTAGTCATTCATAAAAGGGTGCGAGTGTTATACCATTTTACTCATAACACCGACCACCTCACTTCATTTGCATTTTCCACTTCTGTGATTTTGTTCCCAGATGTACAAGCGGCTGTCTTCTGACACATTGACCATATGTGCCATGAAGAGAATACTTAATTAGTCCCACAGTATCTGCAATTTTCTGTTTCTTAGTGTATTAGGACAACGCATTACAGGACAAACAATTTCATCAGTTTCTCTTGTGTGGGCTTTACTATTTTCATAAGGCCTGCCTGCCCTCTCCACAGGCTTTATGAAAATCATAAGGCTGCTTCTTGTCTTGTTGCTGCCACACTGCCATGCAGCTGCAGTCTTTATGTGTGGTAATTCCTGCAGCCTTGGGCTTTACCTACTGAATATATGTTCCATGCTAGACTTCATGAATCAGCTAGCTACATTTTTTCCAATTGTCAGATGTTGCTTATGAGCATCTTACTAGAAGCAGTGTTGCGCAAATGGATGGTGTAGAGCCCAAAATTGTGCTTGCACCAATTTGCTTTCACCACTTCAGGTTTCATGGACATATTTTAGGTGCAGAGCTAGGTTTCAAAGAAGAGAGAGGTGCTCTACCCATCCTGGGCACTTGTGTATGCCATACCCAGAACCCTAATTTGCAACTTGACCATCTGACCTTTGGAGGAATGGATTGTGTATTCATACCCAAAAGCAAAATGGATATAATGCCATTTCCAAATATCTGGTCTTTTCTGAAAGCCAGGTTTGAGGTAAAGAGTTGTTGTAGTGTGAACCCTAACCCCAGGCTAGTAGCACCAGCCCTTGGGTTTCCAGGTTCAAATGGAGCTGGAAACAGTGGTCCTAGCAAAAGAATTTGGTTTAAAAAATAAACTTGGGCTTGGTGCTGCTTTCATGCTACCAATGATGATAAATTGACATAAGGTCAAAATAGTAATATGTTTTAAAATTGCTTAAATATAAATTATTTAAAAATAATAATTACCAAACAATGGTAATCCATGATCATATAGATTCTTCATGAAATCATTTTCACTTTCATGAATTCTAGAATATGAGGTTCAATTTTCACCTATTAAAACATTAATATTCTTAACACATGATGTCCTTTTGGCACCTCTTGTTGCCTCAAAACCAATTCTCTTTTGGTCTTTCCAACATTCTTTAATGTTTTTTTCTTACCATGTTTCTCAATGACCCTTGGTCTAAAAAAAATTAATTATTTTTTTTTCAAACCTAGAGCCCATAACGTCCCTTTTGTAATTCTTGGTGCCCCCTATTGCCCTAAAAAAGAAAATTTTCATGTTCAACTTAATGCCCTTAATATTTGTAATGTGCTTTTTTAACAGCTTTGCTATTGTTTGTTATTATTTTGTAATTCTTTGTCGGCATTCTCATCTTTTTATTATTTTTCATTTTTTTGTTGTTCTTGGTGTTGTCCAAGTATGTTTTTTTAGTCAACCAAGCTTAGGTCATTCTTGAATCAAAACTTTGCACCAATTTGAATTTTGACTAGGGATGTTCAAATTTGAGGATGTTTGTTAGCTTGACATCTCATCTTAGGATGTCTTTTCATGAACTTGGTCTAATAACAATAACAATGGTTTGAAAGCTCAAAATATTTTTTGAAAAAATGAATTAAGTCTTCACTAATTCTAAAGGAGACCAAAATTGAAAAGAGAAATATATTATATTTGGTTTGAGAAGAGAAAATAATAATTAGAAGGGGAAGAAAAATGTTTACTTATTTCAAAGAGAGGGTGCTTAGGGATAAAATAAAATGTCCACCCCCAAGTCATGTGTGAAGATGATATTAAAATATTATTAGATGCCACTTCCCACTAAATATTAATGAATTTGATGTTCAAAATGACTTTATTAAATTTAACCAATGTCATAATCATAACATTGATAAAAAAATGTAGACTCGTTAACTGATAAAACGTTTTGATGGATATTTCCTTTCAATGTTAATTTCAATATGTATTTTATTTTGATTAAAAGGAGTCCATTAAAATATTTTTAAAAATTATGTTGAAATTTAACTGTTTTATGTTTTCATATTTGATTTAATTACTAAGATGATTAATGTAAATTATTATACTATTTAGATTCAAAATCATTATTAAATTTAAAATAACAAAAAATAGTTATTAAAATATCAATAATTTAATTTTAAATTTATAAATATGATGAAATTTCATATTTATTTTTGAAATTTTGATTTTCAATACAAACCAAAAGCTACCATCATGTTAATTCAATGTTATCACTTGTTGGAATTATGAATATTATGCAATTTAATCCATATCAAATCCATTAAAGAATGTATGGATGGAAAATGTGGTTGAGTGGTTTAAAATACACTAATACATGTTGTTCATTTCATATGAAACAAAATGTTGAAATTTAGAAAATCTATGATTATTTGCAATTATGATATGTAGGTCAAAATTTATAGTTATAATTTTAATTCATTTTTCAAAACATAAATAATGTGATATTTAATAAGTCACTAAGCTTTAAAATGTAGTTGTTGAATGAAAAGGTGAAACACAAATGCACTTGAATATGAATCATACATTCTTAAATAACAACATGCACAAAGGAATCCCAAGGTTTTCAAGATTTTGGTGTGATACATAGTGATAATAAGTTGAAAGGCATATGATTTATAGTTAACTTGTAATATCTTTGAGTAATATAGAATTTGAAATCAAGAACTAGACTTCAAACATGTTTAAACTACATAAAAAATGGGGGAAATTTTTAATTAAGAAATTGAAAATTGTTATGATCAACTTTTATGGTTTTAAAGTCTTGCCAATCTCAATTTGCACCCACTTTACAAGCATTGGTGTATTGTTTGAGAACTAAATCACTTCTTTTTCTTCTTCCCTTCTTTTGTCACCTTTTTGCTTTCCTTTTTTTCTTCTTAAAAAGCTTTTATGATAACAAGTCATTTGTCCTCCCATGAATTTAGTTCAATTAATAACACACATTGAGAGGAAGTTGTAACCCTTACAACATATTCATGGGATATAGAAAGCACACATGATTTAATAAATTCATAATATTTTCAAGATTGCTTAAAATTTTTGATTAATGTAATACAAAGACAACTTCAACACATGTTTGATTTATAGAATAATTATTGACTTAAAAAACTTCATTCAAGAATAAAACATCTTTAAATATTCCAAAAGGGTATAGATTTTCCTTCAAATAATGATTTTTTGAAAAATCAAAATTAAAAATGATTTGAAATAATAATTAGTGTCAAAGATGCCAACGTACTACAATAATAAATAAAATGTAAATATAAAAATGAGATCCATGTACAATAAATTATGCAATAAACAAAATGGATTATTTTCTTCTAATAAATCATATTTGCATAAAAGACGAGGATCACAAAATTAATGAGTCAAAAAAGACATACAAACCATTTGATCTGATCAAGTTATATTTGTTTTATGGCATCATTTTTCATCTTCTATCTTATTATACAATGTCAATCATAGTTTTAAGGGTTTCCATAAGTTATATTCTTATATTGTAAGTTTATTAGGATTTATCATCAAGCAATGACAATTATAATGAAGCCAATGTTGATCATCTACCCATATAAGTAATGATGTTCCAAATTGAATTTGTAATTAATGAATTTTCAAAAACTAGTGAAAAGATCACAAACTTAATTGATCATGAATACATAGAAAGATCATTTTTATTGAGTAGATTATTCTGCCAAGAACTTTTTGTATATTTATGATAGGAAAACTTGGATTGTTAAACATGCCATCATTTCAAAAGATTGTTAGTAACCATTGATTTTGTCAAAAGATATGCACAAAATTATTTTACTTTATTTATTCATATTATGTAGGTAATTTTATAACAATGATCAAATGACATTTTGCATGTATAATGTCTTGTAAACACTCATAAATCCTTATTCAATTTTGTTGAAGATCAATGTTATGAAATAAAAAATGTCAAATATGGATTTCAAAGATAATATTATTCATGTATATCTTTAACCATTATTTGATAAATTTTGTTTGTACCATTGCATCTTCAAAATTTTTTAGTCTTTTGTTTCATCTTGGTTAAGTAATTTGACAAATATGTAAGTTTTAAATGTTTAGGTTTTTTCCCTTTCTTTTGAAAGATGAATATGTATGTCACTTAAAACATGCATCCAAAGGTATAAATGAGTTGATATCATATGGTTTGTACTATATAATAATGACGTGATGCATAAAACTTGATCAAATTATCAAAATACACATCAAAAAAAATTTCTAACCAAGAAAAAAAACATTGAGGAAAATAGTACATCTTTTTTTCTTAGGTCCAATAATTTTGTCAATCATGTATTTTCACATAATGCACACATAATGAGGTGAACATGACTTGTTGTGTAACACTTTAAGTGAGTGCAAATCATAATGAAGAGAAAAAAAAAAGGTGTGTGCCCAAAGATTAAAAAAACTCATGACAAAAAAATGATATGTAAAAAATCACAATCTACATGATAAAAGCACAATTTTACACAACTATAATATTTTTAATTTTATGGTCAACCTTCATTCTTGTTTTGTGTTCAAAACACATTTTCAATAGATCATTGTGAAACTCATAATGTGCTTTCACATTCGCTCTTTGTTGCCTTTTCTGCATATAACTTCCACATAATATTTAAATAACTGCAAGAAATCACACAAATTTATGCAATTTATGATCTACGAAGCAAAAAAAGAAATAAAGAGATTGAATACCATGCATAGTATTGAAATATCTCCATCATGATTGTTTTCACATGCTAAATGCAAAAGACATTTTTTCATTCTCATTTTTTACATCGACATATGTTCCTTTGTTAACAATCTTTTGAACAATGTCAATATATTCACATGAAGCCAAATTAAACAACACATGTTCATATGTCAATGACATGTCGACATGTTAAGAATTTCTTTGAATGATTTTAGTATATTCACATGAAGCTTAATTAGACAACACTTGTTCATATTAAGATTGAAATGAATTGAATTCATATTTAATTATAAAAAATGGGATACAAATTGGTGAAAAATGTATTGAAAATCTTATGAATATGGTGTTGAAAAAAAAACTTATAAATAAACACAAATACCAAAAGACACCTTTCCATGCCTCTTCACTTGGGGATGAACTAAACAAATTCCAATTTGGAATTCTTCAATGCACAAAAACTTATGGAACTTACATAAATTAGCTTTGATGAAACATCATCATTGGAATTATAGGTTTGGTTCTTTTAAAAGATTTTTTTTTGTTTTTTGTTTTGAAAACACAATAAGTTATGGTGTGAGATGAAAAGGAGTAAGATGAAAGCTCTTGGGATGAAGACCTATTGAAAGGTAGATCAAAATGTTGACAATAGAAAATGACAAAGGAATGGTTAGTTGATAGGTCTTATTCTTTTTTTGTGGAATATATGAGTGCATGAAGTTGTCTATTATAAGTTGATTGTTCTTGAAAACTTGTGGTGTGCATTTGTGTAATTGAAGTCAAGACAGTGGAGGAGCTAGTGTTTGTTTTGTGTTCTTGATGGCTTTTGGCAATGGTGGGTTCAACGAAGATGCTTCAATGGCTGATTTTGAAGAAAGGTTGTTGACGAAGAACATAAGAAGATGAGTTTTGTGCAAGCTAATGACCTTTTTTACTTTTGAGCTACATAATGGTTAGTTTTGAGGACACTGCTTGTGTTATTCCTTTGTGAGGTTTGGTGGTTGTTTAAAAAGAATGCCCATAGTCACAAGTTGTGTGTTCTTTAATTCCAATCTTTGTTCTAATGCATACTGGGATTAGAAAATAAGGATATGTTAGTCCCAAAAACATGAATAAAAAGTACATACAAATGGTGGAGATGATGAAAATCCATAGGGGGCAATTGGGTTGGTTTAAAGAAAACATCAATGTGGGAATTGTGAGGTGAACATTTGAGAATTTGCATTCTAGAAATTGAGATTTAATTTTTTGAGAACTTTGGGGATACGATGTCTACATCTTTCTAAGGGTGGGAAATTAAGATCAATCTATCTAAGGTGCTTACATTTAGCTTATTCTTATCAAAATGCATGAGTGGATTTATGGGAGAAGTTGTTGGGTGGCCAATATGTGAAAATTGATGCTAAGTGGGACCATGATAGCCTACAAAGAATAGTCTAGAAAGATATGATCCACTAGATTTGTGATTTTTTTCATGTTTAAGAGATTGGTTTGGATTGATGGTTTAGAACCATAAGTTAATCCTATGTTATTTGTGTCCTAGGAAAACAAACAATGTTTGGTACAATTTATTTGTTGAAAATTTCTAATTAATTTTTAAAAATTTTTATTGATAGTCATTTGCAATATTGCCAATGTGGTATTTTGTCTACTCATAAACCTATTAAGAGGTTCATATATCCTCCTTTTTGGCATCATAATAGGTTTTGTCTCAAAATATTTTGTTGAACAGAAGTTGATAATTTAAAGTTAATGTGGCAATGTGTTAAAAGATGTTAGATTCCAATGAGGAAAATACTTTCATTAAAGAAGATACTTAGGTTCATTGCATTAGTAGTAATTAATATAATTATTTGATAGGGACATGGGAGTTTTTACATCAGAACCAAGATTGATCATTCTTTACATCATAGGTTTTGGAGTGATCAATATACTTGAATTAGATACATCAGAAGTTAGGGTAAGAAATATAGCCATTAGAATGTCACACAATAAGTTTAAAACAAGAGCTTAAGTTTGGATGAAGGTTTGTAATGGCAACAAAGCATGGTGAAGTGTTGTTCAATTTCAGGGAAGAGCCTATTTCTCCCATTTCTTTTATTCCATTCCTAGTTCCCATATTTGAAGGTAGGGTGTCAATTCTTGTAATGGGGGCATTTGGATTTTCAATGTAATAAAATTAGAAAGTCATAGGTTCCATATTTTTATGCATGGAATAAAATAATTTTTCTCATATGAGGATATTAAGATTGTGAAGGTGGAACATGTTTTTCAAAAGTTATGTTTGAAGAGTTGGATATTATCAGTATAGAAAAATTCAATGGAAATTTGAAGTTTTGGAGACTATTGTTTTTGCCATGATACTTATGGACTTTGGCACAACATTTATGGAAGAACATAACTAATCATGTGTTGTTAACAAAGTGCTTGTGACTATATACATCATAATGTTGTGTTTTGAAAAAAAAATTCTTACAAAGGAGTTGTTGCAATAGACTAAACAACCAAAAAATAAAATGAAAAGCTTCAACTATAGATAAAACCTCTTACACATCTTGTTTTGATTTGATTTGTCATGATGAGGAGACGAAAAAACCCCACCTTATATAGGATACCTAGTTTGTTAGATGAAGGAAATAAATTTGCTTGGTTTTTCTTACTTGGTTTGGAGGGAAATAGGATTATTAGAATAAAACATGTTGGAGTAATTACTTTTCAGTTGTTGAGTTGGTTTTTAGGTCAAGGACTAATGGGAGAAGACATATGGAGGATAGAAAGTGAAGACCATGTTGATTTTTACATTGAATACACAATAGAAAAATTAGTTTTTTCATTCGAATAATAGTAAACAATGATGAGTCTTATAAACATGGATGAATTATTTAGGGGTAGGGAATTGGAAGATGTTCATGATTGGGTTGAACATCTAGAAATGACAATGGAAGTGAAAGGGATTGATGAATAGAAACTATTCAAAATTGGAAGGCAAAATTTGAAGAGGAAGTTTAAGGAATGGTTCAAGAAACTGGCTTCCACTCTTAGCTTCCTACAAACTAGTAGGCCATGAAAGCAACCATGTTATTGAAGTATGGCACTATGGATTATGAGGAGGTTAGAGCCAAGCTAGATTTGGTCAAACAAGAACCCAAATAGAGGGTTCTACTGTACTATGATAGGATGAAGAAATTATTTACAAGAGGCAAGCTTGAGGATGTAAAACATAGGTGGTTTCTTTTGTGTCTTTGTCTTGATATCAAAAAGTTTTCTATAATGAGGGATTATGTGAACATGGAAGCATTGCTTGTTGCTGCTTTGGAAGTAAAATAGGTACTAGTTGAGCTAAGTGAAACTCCATTTGAGTTACTGAAGGAAGAGCAAGAAAAGAACATGATTATAATGGAGACAATAGTTGAGTCAAAATAGGTGCAAATGTTGAATGAATCTTTAATCAATTTGTTGAAAAGACAATTAGACCTCCAATTCAGACCCGAGGCATTAACAAGAGGATCCACTAGCTCTAATGGTTGGAAGATATGTCATGCAAAAGATCACATGGGCAATGATTGTCCTAGGTATGTTACATTTAGACCAAAGTGTCAAAAATGTGGGGGGTTAAATAACTGAAAATTGTCATTTAAGGTGTGTTTTTTCATGAAGGACTTGGGCATACAGAAGAGCGATGTGGGAAAAAAGAGGATTCCAAACTTGGTGTAGCCACCAACAATTATTTGGAGGTGTTGGTTGATGATGAAAAAACGATGCACATTCAACTTGATAAGGATAAGATATGTGAAGACAACCATGATTTGTTTTTGCACATTAGGGTTCCTATGTGGTGGGTACATATGGACACACTTACCGGAGAAACATAAAATTCAATCCCTACCAATGAAGAAGTGGGATGGAGGAGAGGAGTCATTGACTTTGAAAAGAAGTAGCGGTGAGATTAAAAATATTGACCGATTTCATAAAAGGGAAAGTATCTCTTGACCCCATTATACTTACCATATCAAAAGAGTTAAAATATTTGGAGGGAGTAGTTAAGTTGGCTCAAAGATGTAAGAATGAAAAACACATGGTTGTAATAGCAACTATAGTGGCTCCTAACTTGTCAGTTGTATGCATGATTAGTATCAATAAAAACCACAAAAGCAAAACCCTACATGTGCTAGTTAAAATCAACAATCATATTGTTGAAGGTTTGGTGGACATAGGGGCTTCCATGACTATTTTGGTAGTTAATGTGGTAAGGGAGCTGGGCTCTATGCATCTTGTAGTGGGATTGGAATCATGTAAAATAGCTTTTAGTGTCATGTTACATGGGCCATGGGCATAATTGAAAAAATCCTTATTCAAATTGGGGAGGCAACTTGCAATATTGTTATTATGGTCCTTGATACTAATAGCTATGATGTATTATTGGGGCTTGACTTTTTGATCAAGATTGGAGTAATGGTGGACATGGAGTGTGGATTAATCTAAATCAAACAAGGTTTTGAATCCAAGGTAGGGGTGCTTCCACTAAACATGGTCAACATGTTGCAATTGATCATAGAACAACCAATCTAATTAGATAATTTCATCAACAAGTTGCTACTTAGGTTTTCTCAACTAGGCTTGGGCGAAAATGTGGGAGAAGCAAAATTATTTCATGACTTTGAGGATATGGAAAGGTGGATTGAACAAGTTTCAAATGAATATTAGTCTGATGACAATTTAAAATCTAAATTCGATATGGATGATGATGAATTCCTTGGTGAAGCTGCAGAACATAATAAGCTTAGACTGATTTTGCAAGAAAAATAGGAATGTATTTCAAAACTTAGTGATTAGGGATTGAATGAATTCATTAAATTGGAAGCTTCCAAGCAGTTCATGAATTTGGTCATGGAAGGACAAGCACATGAATTTATGAATGATGTATCATCTGAGGAAGATGATTATGAAGATTGGTTGAAATGGGTTGCTCACTAGGAACAACAAAATATGTTGCAGTTTGAAGGTGGAGAGGTAACCAATTTACCATCCTTGTTTCAATTGGAGATCACTAAGGCCTTGTTGGTTGGTCTAAGAAAACATCAATGTGGGAATTGTGAGGTGAACATTTGGGAATTTGCATTCTAAAAATTGAGACTCAATCTTTTGGGAACTTTGGGGATGCGATGTCTGCATCTTTCTAAGGGTGAGAAAATTGAGAGCAATCTATTTGAGGTGCTTACATATGACTTATTCCTATCAAAATACCCGAATGGATATGTGGGAGAAGTTGTTGGGTGGCTAATATGTGAAAATTGATGCTAGGTGAGACCATGATAGCTTACAAAGAGTAGTTTGGAGAGATCTGCTTCACCAGATCTAGATTTTTTTCATGTCTAAGAGGCTGGTTTACATCAATGGTTTAGAGCCATAACTTAGTTCTAAGTCATTTGTGTCCTAGGAGAGGATACAATATTTGGTAGGATTTAGCCAATTTTCACTGGGAACCCACCTAACACTGATGTCCATGGGTTCTGAGTTCACATGGAACTGGGAACACCATTCCAGGTGAAGATAATTGAGTTCAATTACATGCAAGTAGGCCAAGTTGTACCCAGGTGAATAACCCGGTTTATAACCGAGGTTTTGTCCATACCAGACCAGCAAAGGCAAATGAAGTTCAAAAAAAACATGCAAGTAGAGTACACCATACATAGACAGGGGTGAATAGTTTGGTAGCATGCAAAGAGAGTACATTATACTTCGGTGAATAGCCAGGTTGATAACCAAGGTTTGCCCCATACTAGAACCAGCAAAGTTCAATAACATGCAAGTAGGGTACTCTATATATACCTGGGTAAACAACCAGGTTCATGTGCTATGGTGTTGTATTGAAGAAAGCAATGTGCACTGGTGTTACCCATTTTAACCAACATACATGTACATATATAGTCATCCATTCCATTTTCAAGAAGAGTTGATTGCATCATCCAAGAATACATTCCCACAAACAAATCATTAAGTATGATAAAATGTTTATCTACTTCATTATCGGTAACCAGAAAAAATACACACAATTTCTATTTGATTTTAAAGACCCAACCAACAACCAACCTTTAAATTACATTTCCTGGTTTGAATGAAACAGAATCACAAACTTTTCATCATCTCTAAAATACACACACTCACATTTTTCACGTATTTGATTACATAATTACGGCATGCATGGTGTACACAACTAAACCGCAACTTAATTTAATATGGGTTTGATGCAAGCAAGCAAAGGGATCACTAACTTGCCTCAACTCCTCTACCGAGCAATTGACAACACAATAATACCAGCCAAAATTACGATGCCCGAGCCCCAGTATGCAAATACTGCATTCCCAATAATCTCATTGAAGAACAGCATTCCCCAAATTCCCGCAACGAAAATTCCGCACTGGAATCTGAAACACAAATAAAGCATATAAGGTGGTTGCTCACATTAGTTGTACGACTCTTTGGAAACAATTGAAGGAAACATGCAACACAAACAAGCATAAGGTTGCTCAAATTCCTAGTCCTACTCTTTTGAAAGAATTGAAGGAAAAGTGCAACACAAACAAGCATAAGGTTGCTCAAATTCATAGAACTACTCTTTTGAAAGAATCGAAGGAAACATGCAACTTGCCAGTTAAAAAAATTGGAAATAAAATTGCATGTTTTTAGCATTAGTGAGAGAGAGAGAGAGAGAGAGAGAGACCATGGGCTTTCAAAAAAGAAAAATGGGGAAACAAAGTTGTAGTCCACTTACATGGGATAGGCTATTGAATAGCCAAGGTAATTGATAGCCAAGAGGCTCAACAGGTTTCCTGCAATAGAACCACAAATATCCATCTTCATCATAAATTCATTTCTCCATTGAAGTTTGCATGATGGTCTTGAGGTGGTTATGTATATGCAAACTTATGGCAAATATAGTTTTGCACTAGTGGGTCTCATGTCCTTAAGTTTTCTCTGATATGTTATTGAGTGCTTGCACTAGTTACAAATCATGTTATAACAAATTTAGAACAAGCAAAGCAAAAAACCATTGGCAAAGATTTAGAATGAGCAAGTAGAAACACTATTACAAATTGTGGGTGTAGTTCACTAGTCCGTGTTCAATGGATTAGTGAATCCATTAAATCTCCACAAGGTCTTGTTCAATGGGATCAATGAATTCACTCAAAATCCAGTGAAAGCACTCGAGGAATAGAAACACATTTTGTTGTAGAGAAACTATTTGGCACAAATTTAGAATGAGCTAAGAAAAAAAAAGTTTGCCACAAATTTAGAACAAGCAAAGTAACAAGATCAGCCTTCAAAAGCATGTCATTCAAATTCCACTAGAGAATTGGGGAATATTTTATCTAGGGTCCTTTTGCAATCGATTTGGAAGAATAAGGTTGTGGAGTAGTACCAATGTTCCATACAATGCCAGAGGCAATTCCTGGCAGAATGGTTGCCTGAACAGCAAAGTTGGGCCATTGTGGACCAGTTATGAATGGAATGGCTGTGATGATTGGAGTGAAAATGGCAACACCGATACCAAAGGAAGGAAGGAAAGCAATTCCCTGTGAGCAGAATATCCCACCAAAGCCCATCATCATCTTGTTAAGTGCCATGTTGTTGCACTGTATTCCAACCAAGAGACCTCAAACATGGAGTGAATAAACCAGTATTTGGCAATTCTTTGATTTTGTTAAAACCTCCAGCTCTGGGTTTTTTTTGGAAATTTCCAAAGTTCAAACAACCGGTGAGTTAAACTAACCACTGGTTCTGGGGTTTTGAAAATGTCCCTCATTCTAAGAACTGCCCAACACTGGAATTAAACCACTAGCAACAAATTACATCAAAAGATTACCTTTGCACCTTCATGTGCAAGAGTCTCAGGTATCTGCAACAAGTACAACAAATGAACAAAATCAATGTTGAAAACATGCAAAGAAAAGAAGAAATCCACATACATTATATATATATATATATATATATATAATGAAAAGAATCATTTTTTGCCTAGCATGATGATGCCCATACACCCGCTTACAAGTTCAATTCCAATAGGCTAAGTGGACACAAATCAGGTCATTTCCAAAATCCATAACAATATACAAAACACTTAACAGAAGCACCAAAACTTGAATACATGAAGAAACTTACCAGAATCAGACCACCAAAAATGCCCGTTATTATGGCTATAAAAATTCCACTCAGGAAGTTCTTCGTCCCTTCGGATTGTCCCTGCTGCTATGATTGACCACACAACATTCCACCACATGAGCATCCAATTGAATATCAGAAAGTTGAGAGACAATGTGGACAAGGGTTTTTTTTTTTTTTTCTTTTTTTCTTTTCAAAGTTGGTTTGTTGAATCTTCTACCTCAGATTGCAATAAGCTCTCCAATCTGTCTTCCTGCCCAGCATTCAATCTTCCAAGATGACCAGACCAAGCCAGTCCCACTGCAACACAAACCATTTAAAAAACCCTTCTAAGTTTATATATCAATCCAATAATTCCAACAACATAAATTAACCCATTGAGCTTCATTGATTGTGATCTTGAAGCTACAGTGAATTACTATACAACCATGTTGACAACCTCATGGCGCAATGCTTATTAGAGTTCAAATATTGGAATCACAGATGGAAGACTTGTTTCTTTTACCAATTCCAACAATAATGATGGCAATGGCGATGGTAGCAAGAAGCCTGTTGCTCACTCCTTTTTGCTCAACTAATTCCCCAGCCAAAAATGACACTGCCATCCGCAAGGAAAACCCCCCACAAAACCCCAGCTTCATAAGGAACATATAGACTATCTACAAACTGAATTTCATGGTTGTTTTGCAAAATCAATCTTATTATTAGGCTTGTGCAGAATTGTATTCAGAAGTGCAAATTTTCTTCGCTTCCAGATTATCACCAATACCCATGATAGATTCCAAAATTCATACTTCTGTGTTTTGATCTCTAGAGAATAGGGAAAGCTTGACTCGAAGACTCAATCTCTTAAACAAATTATTTTGTTCCGGATGTCAACAAAACTATAATACTTGTAGAATTTGAACTCAAATTTCCTTAGACTAAAGTTAGAACTAATTTCAAAGCTGACTAAAACCCTCACCACAAGCAGGATCATGTCAAAGAAGGGTTTAGGGTCCATTCAGAGCTAGGGCTTACCCACAACAGCAACTCCGGCCCAGATTGCAAATCCAACTGCTCTCAGAAATCCACAACACCAACAAACCCATGCATCATCAGCAGCTTCCCATGTGCAAAGTCAATCGAGATCACAGTTCCATACTCAAACCTCAATAGATATACTAGTATCACCTCTCAAACAAACAATGAGCACTTTGAACCTAGACTTAAGGGAAAGTGCAAGGTAGGCTGGGAACCAAAAAGTGGCAAGAAATTCCATCCCCAAAAGCTCATTTCCTTTGGGGCAACATTCCATCAATTTGGAAAACAAAATCTTACAATCTGATTGGAATTTGGATGTCTTTTCAAGAACATTTTTGGTGCTCTAGAATATTTTGGAATTTTCAAGAAGCTCTAAAGCTACTTCAGTACCTGAAACACCAATTAGCCGCACAACTCGGAATGCATTGACTAAGGAGAGCACCAGAAACAGGCCACTCAGAAGTCCAAAAATCTCAAACACAAATTTCTCCTTCAACAGCACTAGAAAGCTGCTGAGCACCACCCCCAAACTGCCATCCTCCCTCCCATATCCCATGAGATCACATGATAATATACATAAGAACTTGCTCTACTAGTCTCTGTTTTTTTGTCCTACTGATCATGCAACAACACTAATTAGTCAAAAGAGCCAAGCAGTACAGAGATGAGCAAAAATGATTCGAAGTCTTATACTTTTGATTGCAACTGTTACTGTGAGCTCAAATCAAATTGGAGAGAGAGAAATCTGCAGCATTAAAGCTGATGATCATCAGGTACTAACTAGCTGGTAGTAGTACCATGCCCAGAAGTTGAAGACAAGAGGATCCACATTAGCACGTTGGACTGAATTGGTTTTAGAGAAGACACTGAAACTGCCATTAGCCACAGCTGAGAGTATGGCCAGCAGTGTGCCTATGATGACTGCAGTAGCTCCTCCTCCATCTTGCCAAAACTTCTCCTTGTTACCATCAACTGCAACCCATATGTTCCCCACAACTGTACCCTCTTGCAGCAACACCATCTTTTGCACTTGGATTTATATGTGTGTGTGTGTGTATTGAACCCAATTAATTCTGAGCTTTGATCACACACACAATCCACCCCAAATCTTTGAAAAGATTCAAAACCCTGGCTTGGATTCGAGATCTTTAAGAAACCCAAATTCCTAAACACAAAAAAAAAGAATGAATCTCAAGTTTGACAGAATCTCTTGAATCTCTTGCAGCAGCTCTCACTAGCCTATTTATGTTAGTGCTTCATATAATGAGCAGCATTTTGGAGCTGATTCAGTCTCAAAGTCTACTAGCTCATGCAGCTTTTTACTATAATGGAGCTGGGAGCTGTGCTGGGGGTTGCGATTTTGGATCTTGGGGTGGATGGGTGGGGTGGGTGGGTTAGTGGGCACCTGGGGAATCAAGGTGGCTTGCAGGAATTGGATACCCAATTCTGGCTGTCATCTATGTTTTGGAGAAGTGTGTGTTTATTTTTTTTCCTTTTCTTTTGTTGTTTTTGCTTTGCTTTTTGTGTTTCAGCAGACATGTGGCAACCATGGCATTACTTGTGTTGTGTGTGATCTTTACACCTAAGCTTACTGTGAGCTGGATGGTGTAACCCATCATCCACAATATCATAGTACCTTCTCAGGTTTGGTAATAACAATTAAATTATTATTTTAAAAAAAAAATGTTGCATTTTTGTTGCATTTTTTTGGGGGCAAAATTATCTGTTTGAAATGTTGAAATTTGAGGAGACTACTTAGGTGGTACCTACAAAGGAAAGGAGGGGGAAAAATATACCAAAAAAAAAAAAATAAAATTGGTTTCATTTATGTTAGAGGTTTTAGAGTCCAGGGAACCTACTTACCACACAGAAGCTGCTGCCTATTTATATTTATTGCTGAAATTTCATAAATTATTTTTATTTATATTTCTACTGCTGAAGTAGTGGATTTTGAAAAATAAAATAATTATTTGGCAAGTGATTGCTAAACCTGAAAAGTTCCCACAGCATACCTAGCTACACCCATAGTTCATACCCCTGCCATTAGCCTCAGCCAAAAAATGGCAAAGAACAACACAGGTTTGTTGTTTGGGGGGGGGGACATGGGTTTATTGGATCTTTCATGTTCCCAAGAAGTTATCACTGTGTTCCAATCAAGTTCTCAATGGGTTCCCAATGTGTTTCTCAAGTTCCCATCATGTTCCTGGTAGCTCCTCACTTTATCTCATATTCTTTGCCCTAAGTTCTACTCTTGTAACCTATAAAACCAGCCCAAAGAAGAAGGATATTACAATCTATATTGGGACCTTCACCAAGCTTGATTAACTTTTTTTTGACATGGGCCAATCAAAGATGCCCCATCACAAAACAAAAAAGAATTAATCTTTGGGGGGTTCCCACAACCAATTAATATGTATATAACAAATACTACCAATATATTACCTCTGCTTAGAGAAGCCAGCCTTATGGTGCCCCAAAAAAATTAAAAATAAATAAAATAAATCAAGTCTGGGTGCACTTGTTGGCCATAGAATGGAAGAAAAATAGAATTTTCATGCAACCAATGAGAAGTCACAGCATGGAGTGAAGTTGCCTCCCTTGCTTTCCTGTGGGTTGGGGGGGCTGGGGAGGCAGTTTTTTTGGGGAACAAATGGAAAATATGGAGGGAATGCACCTCATCTAATCTAATGAAGAGGAGAGAAGAATATGAAGTAGTAGTAGTAGTAGTGCCCTTCTTTACAGTTTTGCAAAACTTTTTCACCCAAGTTAGTACTTTTATACTTGTTGCTAAAAGTTGATCATGGATCAGCCAGTGATGGTTGCTTTGCTTTGCTTGATGATCGCTTTATGTATTCTACTTATTTTAGTATGTAGATGTTGTTGTGCTGCTTCATCTAAAAGTTGATCATGGATCAGCCAGTGATGTTTGCTTGCTTTGCTTTTGCTTTGCTTTTTTGCTTTGCTTGATGATCGCTCCGTGTAGCCTACTTATTTTAGTATGTAGATGTTGTTGTGCTGCTTCATCTAAAACCTGCCATTTGGACAAACGGATCTGCCAACTGTTGGAGCAGCAGTGGCGGCAGTTTCTTCACATCCTCCACTTGCCACACGTATATATTAAGGCTTGCTTGCTTACTCATCATCATTCCAGGGGGCTGGGCTGCCAGCAAATCGCAAATTTGTTGGTGATGATGATGATGCATCATCATGTGCAAGAAAGGTGGGCGATTTCACACACCCTTCCTTTCTTCCCCTCATGTGTCTCATGTGTATTTAATCCCCCACCCCAACTCTTGATGGAAACCTGAGGAGGAGGAGGGGGAGGACAAGGAGGAAATCTTCAATCCTAATCCGTTGGAAACCTTGAAAAGCAACAACAGCAATTGTTTGCCCTTGCATGCCCTCCTCCATTCCTAGAACTGCACCCATTCTTGGTCCTTATTTTACATGTCTCACAAGTGAATGCAAAAAGATAATCAAATGCTCTTTCAAATGGTGGAAGAAATATGAAACAATGTTCTTGTAATATTATTAACATTAATATGATTTTTTTTTTCACTTGATAAAAATTCAGGATTGTAAATTTTTTTATTGAAATTTAATTTTTTTTTTTTTTTTTTTTTTTTGTTTAAAATTTATATAAATTTTTTTTTTATAAAAAAATTTTTGTTT
>Ga0116227_10007527_pt1 | contig 21164 bp, 9 predicted proteins | sample S1TSphgellanicum_FD_89693 | JGI IMG/M metagenome (GOLD analysis project Ga0116227, IMG submission 89693) | Host-associated microbial communities from peat moss isolated from Minnesota, USA - S1T2_Fb - Sphagnum magellanicum MG | ecosystem: Host-associated > Plants > Peat moss > Unclassified...
ATGTGCCTTTCAAAAAAGGGTGGCAAAAGTTTGAGTGGAGAAATATGGGAAATTCATGTGCCTTTCAAAAAAGGGTGGCAAAAGTTTGAGTGGAGAAATATGGGAAATTCATGTGCCTTTCAAGAAAGGGTGGCAAAAGTTTGAGTGGAGAAATATGGGAAATTCATGTGCCTTTCAAAAGGGGTGACTATATGACAAACCCTAGAACACAAATCTCTTTTTTGTCTGCTTCTTTGCTATAGTCTTCTCTCAAGATGAAGTTTGGCAAATTTGCATCATCACAACAACAATGATGATGGGATCATCAGATATATAACATCAAATAGATACGTCCAATGAGGCTATTGGCATAGCCCACCTTTAATTTTCTTTTTCCAATGTGATAACATCCCTTTTGCAAACACAAAAATCAATATATTATCTTTTTAAATTTGCAAGAAAGATTCAAACTCAACAACAACTTCTTCTTCTTCCTTTTTCCCCAATTCTTTTCATATTTTCAATATTGGTCTAAAATTCTAATCCACACTATCATTTCCATTCCAAGGATTTTTTTATTAAAAAAATCCTTCTAGAAGAATCCGGAAACATCATAAACCTTTTACCTGAAACTAGGTACACATTTACAAGAGCAGGAGCCAACTACAACAAACCATTAGATTCTTCTAGAAACATCATAGACCTATAGATTTTCAAAAGCCAGACCAAAAACAACAAACTAGAGGGGTGGTGGGTCCTTAATATTGGTCCTTAGTCCTTACACTACACAACATTGAATGAGGAGACCGTAATATAGGTCCTAAAACTATGAGACTATAGTTGGGTCCTTACAAAGTTGGCCAATAGAAGCTATTCTCTGATTTTGATCCCACCACAAAAATAGAGGGCTTGTGCAACAAGACCAAGTGATGACTCAACCAGAACTCAAGGGTTTAATAGGCTTGATGGGGGTGGGGGGAGGGTTTTCTTTGACCATTACTTTGCACCCAACACACACATTTGTTAATTATTTTGTTGCATTTACATGGGTTGTTGGCCCATGACAACAACATGTAACTTGCTTGATTGTACCCCCTTTGGAAGTTGGAAAAGCCCAACAACTCGATCGAAGCCTTTGTCTTAGAAGATGTTTTATGACCATGATTGTTTGACACAATCCTTGCACCTACCTTCCTCCCTTTGAGGGCTAGGTACACAATCCTTTCACCTACCTTGCCCCCTTTTCGAGTGATATGTGCAAGGAAGTTCCAAAACAACACCTACCTACCAATGGATGGAACTTCCCATTGGGATTGATTTTGTTGTGGATGAAGCCCCAACTGAATCCAAGTTGGGCTCCACCTTGGTTTGGGTTAGCAAGATAATTTTAACTATAGTTGAGGTAGGTATCCTAACTAAATGATTGATAAATGGATTTTTATTGTTTGGTCTTTACAATGGACCCCTCTTCTAACCAAAGCCTTTCTTGTTGTTTACTAGTTACTCTTTTATTGTTTTGTTTGCTTGTTTTTTTTAGGGTTTTGGTAACATTATTTCTAGTCAGCTCTTTTCCTTTCTTCACTTCTTAAGTTATCCCAAGTTTGTTGGCTTGTTCATATGCTGTTAAACCTACCATAGCCTAGGGTCAGTTTCCACATTGACAAAACGAATAATTATTCATTTTCAAAAAATGATTTTTAATTTTTTTTGAAATTATAATTATTTTCATCACCTATTATAATATTGTGATATGAGTAGTGAAATTATTCAGAGTGTAGTCTGTGATAATTACAAAGATTTTCAACATGTCAACTTCATATTTTCACAAAATTTCGTTTTGCTATTTTAAGGATTATTTAGTCGTGAAACCGACCTTAGGGTAATGTATTCATTTTCTTTAAATGCATTATTTTAAAATGTACTTATTTCTTTTTAATTTTATTTTCTTAATTCTAGTTTTAATCTTTGTGAATTATGCAAGTTCATGTGAGTTCCTTGTTCCTCAGCTTTGCAACCCTTTTTTCTTTTTTTCTTTCTTTTTTTGCATGCAAATGTACATGTCAAATTATTTGATTTAAAAAATAATAATCTAACATTTCATGAGGTTATTTTTGTTGTACTATTTAAGTCTCTTCTATTATATTATTCAACATCCCTATTTTGGGGGTTTTTTATGCAAATCGCATCATCTAACTCCTTTGTTCCACCTCTCCCTTCCACCCTCATAACTTGCCCCATCTTCGCCCATCGCCCATGACACAATGTAATCAAATGTGGCCTTTGGCCTAAAGTATGGTTATGTAGACAATACATCTAAAGTTGGGCCAGATCTAATGGTGAAATACTTCCACACTCTTGCATAGATAGGTTTGAATTTTTTTAAAAAAATTATATTGCCCAAAACCACAACATGTAAATTATCAAATTTCTTTATGCCAAATCATGCAAATTATATTTAAAATTCCAATAAAAATAGTTTCACCATCTTCCAAGGTTTTTTCCACCACAAAATATTAGCATTCATCTCAAAAAACCAAGAATACACCCAACAAATGTTGAAATTTTTAAAGCATTTATCCATCATGATTTTAACTAAAAATGTTTTTAGAAGAATTAACAAGCCAATGTGCAACATTTTAAAAGTTTGAAATATTCAATAAGAATGGACAAAAGTTCTATTTCTAGAAATAAAACCAATGTGACAATTCCACTACAAAGTTTTGTTTTCACAAGCTTGAAATTATGATGCCAATCTTAGATTAAACAAATCTTAATGGAACCCACCACAAATATAGTATTTCCAATTGTTTTGGGATGTGTGATTGACCTAAAACACAATGAAAATATAAAGATTACACACAAAATATGACACATTTACAATGGTGGCATATGCACACAATTCTCTCACCAAGCCCTTTGAATATTGTTATTTCACAATGAACATTTAAAAAATAGATTATGGGGTTAATTTATAATTGAACTTCAATATAAAGGTTGTGTAGATATTACTAGCAAACATGAATTCCAATTTATAAAAAATCATTCTACATCATTTTTGGGGAAAAAACCTTAATTTTTCAATTAAAGTTGATGCAATGATTATTGATGAACCTCACAAAATTACTGTCTCCTTTCAAATGCCACACCTTTTTTCCACGTTTGTACATTAGGTATCCACTTGGTTGTTTCAATGGCTAATTGAATTGATGAAATTTATTGTACCAAGAATTTATAATTATGTCATTTTGTGACCAAAATGTTCTAGTTATCCATGTAAATATAGATTACCAATATTAAAAAAGATATTTGGTACATCTATCACAAATCATGTATGTTTCAACAAATGGAAAATGACCTTGTATAAAAACAATTTCATAAAACCTATTAAATATTTTAATAATGGTAAGGAATTTACATTTTCATGTAGTATGGATATATTATTCATCCATCACCTTAGATATGTATGGAATATGTTAGTGTAAAATATATATATATATATATTGCAACAATGTGGCAAATTGCAAATTTGACACATTGTTGCAACTTATATTATTTACAAGGAAATTTAAGTGAAAAATGAATATTTTTCATAATTTAATTTTTAATGTTTTTATCATATGAAAAAATAAAAATGGAACAATTTATTCTTAAACCAAACTCATAACTTATAGAGCTTAAACATTATATATTCAATTAATATTGATTGGTGTTTTCTTTAAATGTGACCTCAAACTTCTTCTTTTTTAAAGTGAAAATGTTGTATAATGTAATGAATTGACAATTATTTTCAAACAATACAATGTTATTATAAATTACATGTAATGTATTTTAAACATATGGCTTTTGGACTATTAAATAGATATTACAACTAAATGAATCCTCTTCGACTAGGTGAATCAACTTGGGTTTTGCATTTCCATTTTTTATTAAATAGTGATTTTGGATGTCGATAAATTCAAGTAATTTCATCTCCTTGAAAAGCACACTTTTTATTGTAATGTTTTTTGATTGGGTGTTTTGCAAAAGCAATATATATAACTATGTTTCACAATGAGTTGTTTTAAAATGATATTTATTTTCAAATTAATTTTTGAGTTTGTTTCAGCAAAATGTGCATGTTTTAAATATAAATATTGTAGATTATTGAATGTCATTTGACATAAGTCTAACCGATTCTAAATGTGCCCAAGATGTGAATACAACAACTATTTTTAACATAATGAACATTGCAAGTTATTGCAAAATATCATATCACTAATCAAGATGTATTTCATCTAAGCATTGCATATTCTAGCTTCTTACATAATAATTAGTTGTTATAATCATTATTACTTTGTGATTAATTTGAGGTTACCATTAATATTTTAAAATTAAATTTCACAAGAATCTTTAAAATATTTGTATGCATCATAGTGCATGTTTATGATCATATTGTGTCTTGAGAAGATGATAAAGCCTTATGTTGGTTAGCCCCACATTGGATGCAACCTTCATGGTTCATGAAAACACATTCTGTCAATGCCCTTGTAATACAATTTTTTTTGACATAAGTTGATATGTGTTTCAAGGTTGAGTTAAAAAATAAGAGTGAATATAAACATCAAGGATTTCATTTTGATCACATGATAACCAATGTTTGAAATTGGTAAATCCTTTAAGCTTAATTTTTCACTTCTTTGCTTAACATTTGTGAAAGGATTAGTTATGGATCTATTATTTAGTTTGGAAATTATTAATCAAAGTTAATTCAAATCCATACCTTTTGGCCATATGTTAGGGCCTTCACCAAACACACCCTATGACCAAATGTTTGAATAGTTCATAGATACGTCAATGACCAAATAACATATAATACTACTACACCAAAAACATCATTTTATTACTCAACACTTTTGCAACTATGTTTCAAACCTAGTCATGTAGTTTTATTGAGCATGCAACTATGCCATTTTTACAACTAATGTCATAATTGTGAATAAACAATTAATCCCATGACTAGTAATTATGGACTAGTTGTTTTTTAAAAACTTTGTTCTAAGTAGCCTATTAGTAGCTACTTTTACCCTACACTATTCTAGGTTATTCTAGCATATGTTGTTAGTAGGTGTTGGTTTTTCAGGGTGTCCAAAAAATAATAACATATTGTTAATGGTTTTTGTATTTTTTAAATACCATGTTGGATCGAAAAATGGATACTTATTTCAATACATAACAATAGACATTATATATATATATACACGTGTGTGTGTATGTTTTACCAAAAACTTTATAAGGCCTTAATACACACAATTATGAACACATCCATAACCAAATCAAACCCCCAAAAAAATGATATTTTGTGATGTGGACAATTTAAAAATTAAGTCCATATGCAAACATCATAATCAGTTGTCTACAATCCTAATAGGGCCAATTTACACATTTTTAGCCATCTGTATAGGAAACTATCAATGCCATAATTTGTTGCACAAAATGGTGGATGTAACATGGTATTTTCATGTGTGGACAAGATGATGTGTTGTGTGAGACAAAATGTAACACCCATATCATACCATGTTCCACTAATTGCACAAATTCCACCTTTTGGAATTATGAAATATTTGTTATGCTTATGAAGGCGAAAGTATCCTTGGGTGGTATCACTAGGAACCACCTCAAGGAATGGTTAAATAACCAAAAACAACTAAATCATTTTCTTGAGTCCTTTACTTTAAATGTTTTCACAATTATAAATTATTATTTTTTCATGTTTATCAATTACATGCAATAATATATGGCTTGAAGTTTGTTTTGGAATAGAAAAATAGAAAATATTTTTAAAATGTATTCTTAATTAAAATGGCCCCTTCAAAAAATAATAACCTTAACTTTGGAAATTCATAGTTAAATTATATTTATTCAATTATGTGCCTAATAAAAACCTTAAAATATAATTAATTAAAAATTACCTTAGAAAAAAAATTCCCAAGAAAATTCCCAAATTATGTTTCAAATTTGTGTTCTTGACCAAAAAGTTCAAGGAAAGGAACCAATGCTACATTCCTATTTTTTTTTCTAAATGCAATGATTAAAAACATCAAAATACACAATAGTTTTGATATTATTGAAGTTTCAAAATCTACGGAACCTAATAGATTTATTCATTAAAAAATTATGAAAATATTTATTTAAGTGTTTCCTATGATTTTTCAAAGTTCAATGAGTCTAGGAAAATCAAGGTGTGATGATCCTAGTGCTACCACCCAAGGAAACTTACCCCCAAGATTATCTCTCATTCAAAATGATTTTATTTTCATTTAAAAATCTATATATGAAATATTTCCCTCTTTAAAAACTATAAAAAGCTACTTGGGATAGTATTTTGTAGTCACCTTGAAAAATTTACACCTTAGTATCCAAGGATAGTTGAATGTATTGTAATTTAGAATAAATAAAACATAGGTAGCCTAAAATAGGCTAGGATAACCTATACTAAAATAACTTATAATAGCTTAAGGTAAAATAACCTAGAGTAGAGTAATCAATAATACATTAGGGTATAATAACCTATAATATTTGGAATAGTTTAATGTAAAATAGGCTAAAATATTTGCTAATAAACAATAAATCCTAGTTCTATACAAAAAAAACACATAGAAAACATTTTTCAAAATGATGTATAAGTTATTAATTTTCAAATTCAATAACAACATTTTCACCATTAGTCCTAACATGTCTTCTATTTAGGTATTAATTAGATTTTGTTATGCAAACCTTTGTCCCTTTTAATTTATTATACTAACTTCTACATGTTCTATTAAACATATTCAATGCTCTCAAAACCTCCAAACTTGCAAAGAAAAATGATACACAACCAAAACAAGGGAGAGGGCAAATGTTGCCCCATTTCCTTCTAGAATCCCATTTGGAACAACAAGAAATAAAAAACTACTTCTTGTTAGGCAATATGAACCAGTTATCAAATTGCTTACATGTCCAATATTAACCTACCTACCTATTTGGTCCCATTTTGCCTACATGTCCAATCCTTATGTTGCCTACCTATTCCTTAAAACAATAGCCTATAATAACCTAAAGTAACCTAGGGTAAAATTGCCTAAAATTGCCTAAGGTAGAATAACCTACAATAACTTGAAATAACCCATGGTAAAATAATCTAAAATAGCTTAGGTTATAATTGCTTAACCTAAAATAACTTAGGGTAAAATAACCTATTAAAATAGCCTTTTATTTTTGAATATTGTAGGGTAAAATAGTTTATAATATATTAGAATATCTTAGGGTGTAATTTAAAGTGACATGAAATTAGCCTTAAATAGCATAGAATAGCCTATAATAACTAAGCAACTAAGGTGAATAGGTTAGGCTACCTAGGTAGGATATGAGGAAATATTCATAATAATGTGATGACAAAAATTGGTGCAATTATTAAGGACTTGAACTTCCAACGTGGAAATTAATCAGGGTTCAAGTCCTCACACTTGCAACCTACTTACACATGCTTAGCTAACCACAAGCTAGCCTACCTAACCTAGCCTAATTTACCTAAGTTCAAGGTTAAGGTTTTAACCTAACTTCATTAATTTAACTAAGTTAGGTTACCTAGCCTAGCTTATGTTGCCCTATGTAGTGTAGATTGTCATGTGGCATCAATCACTAGTTGGAAAACCCACACTAAAAGAAAATTTGTCTTTTGCAACTTGTTTTATGCAGCTAAATGTGTTGTATGCACCTAAAAAATGATCACATATGACATTTTTAATTTTATAAAACAGTTAGTTGTGTAAGACAAGTTACAAAAGACATTTTGTCTACTTGTGCCAACAATATTCACAAAATAGTGTAGATTTAACATTTAGGTATGCATCTTGGATTTTTCCTTCATTATTGTGATCATTTTACCATAATCATTTTTGTGGTTTACGACTACTACCATGGAAGTGATTATGGTAAAAGTGAAGTACGAGTTGATTACATAATCATGTAGTTGTATTTGCATGGAATGATTATGTTGTCCTAATCATAAAATTCATTTTTTGGTCTAATGCACCTATGATTGGTCAAAACACACCCTATAACCAAACACTAGGTGATAGAAATTGTCTTTGGCATTTTACCCAATTCTAAGAATGGTATTGTAATTGTGTTTGGTCATGGGTGTGACATACACCATTTTTTCAAAATAAATGTGTTTCACACTTGAAAATTACTAAAGAAATACAACTTCAAAATGAAATGAAACTATAATATTGTAGTGGAAAATATAATAACTTCAAGAAAACGTACAAAACTTATATTCCTTCCAACATAGAATGTCACAAAAAAAAACTCCATGATTCATAATCAAGCCCACAACTAAATATCAAAGCAAGCATCAAAAATCCCCCTTAAGGACAGTGAATGCCTAAAATCCTTACAAAATGTACAAAATTAAATTTTATCAATAGATCTACTAGTTCTAATTACAAGTTTGATCACTAAAGTTTTGGTATTAAAAATAAAAAACTTGTTATCGTAGTAAAGTTGGTAACATAAGAAAATCAATTATAGTCGAAAAATCAATAACAAAAGTTTGGTAGTGATTTTCTTGTACAAAATGTCATGTACTAATTTTCCTATATTGAATCTTCTAGTTTTAACATTTAATTAACTTGCAAAATCAGATTTTTGGGTGGAATGTGCATTTATGCACCTTCTAGCAATCCAACCTAAGAATAAAAAAACACATTATGAACTTGAGATATTGCAATTTATGAACAACCTAAGGATTACCAAAGAAATCCCTATGCTTCTCAAGCACAATATTCCACCAAAACAATAGTATCATAATTTTAGTTCTAGAATGACTCAATTCAACTATTTATAATGTCATTTAATCCTTTCAATTAGGAATAATTGTGTCCAACCTACAAACAAATGTGCTATGTAAATTCCAAAATTGTTTAAAGATTTTAACAAATGGTGCAACTATGCTAAAACTAACAACAAAAGAGTTGACAATAGATGTGAAAGTAAATGAGCAATGTAATGAGTGCAAATTTTTTTAAGTAGACAAAGTTTGCAAGGAAAAGTCCACTTAGTTCTTACACTATCACTAAATTTGTAGTCCCACTAGAAGGAAAGAATGCAAGAGAATTGGTTATTGCATATTTCAACATGTTCCAATCTCTTGTAACTTGAAATTCACACCCATGACTTGCACCATGACAACATAACCAAATTTGGAGTGGGAAGACTTTGCATATTTGCTTGATTACACTTATATTATCATAATGACAAAATATCATGTTATTTAATCAATTCTTGACTTAATTTATGTCTTTTGTTCAAGGTCTAATAACAAAAATGACAAGGGGATACCTTTTGTGGGCCCTAAGTGCACACTAATGTTGTATGGTTTTTCATTTTAAAAAGAACTTCCAATCCCAATTTGATTTTTTCAAAAAAAGATTAAAGGTTATTCAAGTGTGGGCTTGAGCTTGGTTCTTCCCATTTTGAAACCCTATGAATTGACTTTGGCACATTTTTTCAAATTCAAAAATCTTTATGCCTAATTCAAAAACCACGTCTAATTCCATGTACACATTACACATCCCCCTATGATAAATAGTCATAGGTACAAAATTTTATAATGAATTAAATTGGGTTATATATAGGTACATAATTCAATGACCAATAAAAATTAATATTTAACTTTGTTGTTGAACCTTGTCAAATTTTTCTTAAAAATTAAGTTGTTTATTTAAAAATTTACCCCTCTTTTCAAAAGTGTTATTTCATGGTTTCAATTTTGGGTCCAAATTTAGGAAAAGACTAGTTCCACATTTTTGTGAACTTGTGTTCACAAAAAGGGTGTGAATTCAAGTCCAAGTCATAAGAATTCAACCTTGACCCTTTCATTTTAACATTGTAAACTAGATACCTTCACAACATTGGTCATCTTTGGAAACTAGGGCCAAGAGAAGCAATAGCAAGATGATGTTCAATACATGCCTCATAAGAAGAGTAACATGTTAGATCAACCAAGCATGGAGAAGGATAATGCATTGCTTCAACTTGCACTCACTAGAATATAAGAATAAAAAAGAGCAATATGAAAAGAACTTGTTGCATATGTGAAAGGTAAATGGACAAATTATCAATTAAAAAAAACCACATGGGATGGAGTGGGAAAAGGGCTAACATCCATGAGGAGGGCAATAAACATTGGAATTTGGAACATACCACTGAGATCATTGTTTGACCATCTCATGAATAGCAAGATTAAGTTAACATGCCAAGTGTTCGAATAAAGGAAAAGGATGTTGTTATTGTTGTATGCACTTTAAATATGAGCAAATGTAGATTGTCTATAACATTGCAACAACTTAAGTTCAAGGTGGCAAAACTCATTCAAACCCAACACACGCCAGTTCAAAATGGTTTCCTTAAAAAAATTATGTTGGTACTTATTTAAACATAAACATCCAAATTTGTGCATTCAACTTTTGGAGGATTATAAATCTTTAGAGCACAAGGTTGAATCCCAGTCTTCTATCAAAACTTGTAAACATTCCAAACTTAACAAAGTTATAATACAAATCACATATATGGAATTTGGACATGGCATGAATCCAAGCTCGTATTTTAGTTAAGCAAGGTTCACAAGAAGTTTACAATGTCATCCCCAAATCCAAGGAACAACTAATTATGAATTATGTAATCAATATAGAAAAATTCATTTTCAAGGTTGAGAATTTGCAAGATAATTACATCAAATTATGCAAGTTAGGGACATGCATGGAAATGCAAAAGAAGTCTTGGATGACAATTTTTTGATCAAAGAATTTATAAACTTTTTCAAAAAAAATGTACCTTAAATGGAATTTCTCAAACAAACTTCTCTACATCTTTTATTTCTAGATGGGAATGGATCATTTATTATTTTAGAGGCAATAAAACTTGCACGTCAATTTGGGTTTGACATGATTACATCTCCAAACCATACATCATATGCACTACAACCCCTAGATGTGTCATGTTTTCAAGCCTTTGATCACAACATGATTTATAAAGGTTCAAAGGATAAGGCAATGGTGATAAATGATTACACAAACCAAAAAATATCACATTAGCTAGGTGGATAGACAAAGCATTAAACCAAACATTTCCCAAAATAAAATATCAAATATTGATTTAGGGCTATAAGAATCTAGATTCTAAACCTTAGTGCAATGAATGACAAAATATTGTCTAGAGAAACGTATACAACAAAGCGTATGATTTGATGATGAAGCTAATGGGAATCCCAAATGGGGGGGAGAGTCTATTACCACATCTCTCATGAATATTATAGGAACAAATTTTGTAGCAAATGTAAAGGATTTTGATTACATTCCTACACTTTAGTAAACATACGACGTACATGGAAATGTCAATTAAAAGTCATGTTACCATATAAGGATTGTAGGAAGTTGATGAATTATTGGTTGATTTGGACAAAAGAATTCAAAGCACTTGCAAAAATCCTAGAACAAGGTAAACACAACTCAAGAATTGTCTTGCCAACTTGCTTACATTGTTGTGTTTGCCTACAAGGAAAATTAGGGGCAAGGAACTTTTAGTGGACTATTTGTAATCTCCCATTGTGAAATCTAATTGTGAATATTTTAAAATCTTGCAATTAAAGGTTGTGGAAAAAGAAAGAATAAATTAAAGGACAAAGAGGAAAAAATTCTAGAATTAAGGGTGGTAGATACACCAATTGTGATTGAACATGTAATTCAAAGGAACTTTGAAAGGTGTAACAAAATGAATTTCATAATAATGTCAATACGCTAATATGTGTTATATATTACTTCACATATGATTATGTTTGTAGTCATATATGGCATTACTACTCCATAACTTGGTAGTTAAATGAAACTTGTGGTTTTTTCCATTAATATATTTGTGGTCATAATAATTAATGTCATTCATCATATGAAGTTTATGACTATGTAATTAAAAATACTTAAACAATAACTTTTAATATTGCAACTAAAAATATAATCAAACACATGTTTAACCATAGTAAAGTTGCATGGACAATCTAGCTAAACCTATTTATTAATTTAGGACTAGGTAACTTAGAAGCCTAAGCTAAAAGCTTAGGTAGATATGTAGGTAAGTTTAGACTAGCTTAATAGGTACACATAGGTAAGTAGGATCATATTTAATTTGTTGGTCACAAGCCTTTTTTATTGGTTCATTCCAAGTGATATTTGTACTTTGAATATTTATAAGGCATGTATTATGTGTAAATTATTATTTCATCTAGTCATATAGTTGAATATTTGAAGTAGTTGACAAAAGTGAAAATAGATTATTTTATTTCACTATTCTTCTTGTTGATTCAGATTCAATCCTCCTTTATGTTGATTGAAATAGTCTCAAATAATTATGTTTCTTATTTTGTGCTTGTTATTATTATCTTATAATCTTATTCAATCTAATTTAGTATTGAAAATAGAAAGAAAATCTAAATTTTTTTAAAAATTCAAAAATAACTTCAATGAAACTCAAAGTATTTTTATTTTGGAAAAAAAACTATTTTATTCGAAAAAAATTCTTCTTCACATTAAAAGAATTAAGTCATTATCTTCATCATCATTCTATATATCCTTTGGTTTGTTTTCCTATGTATATTTTCTAAGCATAAATAATTAAAAATTCAAATGTCTAACAAGTAAAATTATAACCAATATTTAACCAATAAATAAATGAAAAGTCTTCATCTATAAACTAAATGTAACATAATGTATTAAAAAATAAACTACAAGGAAAATTTGAATTAACAAAAGAATATGAAATAAATTTCATGACAAGGAAACATTATAACATTATTTCACATCCTTTGTCACATACAAAGGTAACCTACCTATTTACTAAATTTCCTACTACCTATTACCCAAACTACTTAACTTAACCTAAGCTTAAGTAAAATAATATATATAGGTAGGTATATATATGCAACCTAGCTTGCCTACCCTACCTTATAGCCTTATTAGCGACCTATTTAACGTTGGTCATGTAAATAGGCCCTATATTTAGTTATTACCTACCTAACTACCTAAAGTTGAGGGTGAAAGCACAATCAAATACACATTTCATGATCTTTATCAAGAAAAATGTAAAGTAACCATAAATTAAGTGTTAACATATCAAATTTAGGTATATTATTTATTTCAATGATCAATATGAACATGTTTTTTGAATTTATGTCAATGATATTGAAGATTCACATGTTATATATATAATATGCAAATAGATTTTTATTATTTTGCAGGTTGTTTAAACAAACAAAATAAACAAATAAGTAAATGAAATGTTGATTTTTTTGGTTTTTGGTTAATGGGTGTAGTCATACTAACATGTACCAAAAGTAATCATAACCACTCTTTAAAAGTCGTTTAAAAATAGTTTTGGCACTAAAAGCATAATTTGGAAATAAATTTTAATCACATATTTTGGGATTTAAAAAATATATGCCTTAACATACTAGTATTAAGAAAACTTTAAAGATTTTTAATGTTTTTTTGAAAGATGTATTAAAAAGATTCTAAAACTATTTTAAGAATAAAACAATGGTCTAATGGGGAAGGTGTGGTTCTTAATAGCATGGTTGGACCCTAATGCCACTTAAATTTTATTTATGCACTTTCAACTTCCAAAATAAAAATAATAATATATCAAACCTTTTAATGTAAAATTTTTTTTGAACACAATTGCATTAGTCAATTTCAAAAATACTTTTCACTTTTTTTTAGTTCATTAAAGTTTTTCAAACTTTGTATACAACATACTATAAACTCAATATTTAACATCATGATGGCTTGACAATGATTGAAAATGTTTTGGCTTTACATTTTTTCATTTGTGTGAAAATATGATTACAATTTCTTGGAATAATTTTAGTTTATATTTGATTGTGTTTTCACCTTTAAATAAATACATAGGTATGTAGGTAGGCTAAATAGGTATGCGAGCAAATAAGTAGGTAACCTAGCTAAGTGGGTAGGTAAACATAGGTAGGTAGTTTAGGTTAAATAAATAGGTATATTAAGTAGGTGTGTAGGTGGGCAAGTAGGTATGTAAGCAATTCAATCTAAACAAGCAAGTAGGCTAGGCTAGGTAGGTAGGTAAGTAGGTAGTTGGGGTAGGTAGGTAGTCATGTAAGTAGGAAAAATCTTGTATTATGCAACCATTCAATTTGTGATTAATTGTCATTTGCAATTATGTTTTGTGAGTTTTACAACTAGTTACCATTCTTTTCAACATTTTTTTTGTCCTTCATTTCAATCTTGTAAACTATATAAGGACATGCACTTGAAAAATTGGAAACACATAAACAACATAAAAAAGAACATGCAATTCATGATAAGCTAATGAAAAGACTTGACTCTAAAGGCTAAACAAAAAATTAAATTAGAAAATCTACTTACCTACCTTTCCCTACATTCCAATGTAATTACCTACTTGCCTAAAAATTTACCTATCTACTTACCCACCTATCCATTCACCTACATACCTACCTACATAAATTGAATTTTTAATTTTAAAAAAAATGTTATGTGGCATATTTCCATTATGCCTAGTGGCAAATTTTGATCACACTAAGTGGCAATATGTGAGTGGGTTATATTTTAGTTGCAAAAATGGGGATTAATTGTAATTACATACAAATGGTTAATGAATGAAACCATATATGTTGATCATATACATCATCCATGTGAAATGGGTTGACATCATAGTGATTCATCATTTGCTAGATGTTGAATGTGATTTCATGTATGTAATTAATAAAATTTTAATCATATGTGTTGATTACAACTTATTTATAATCACAAATTATAGTTGCAAACTAATGTTTTTCTTATAATGTAAGTAGGTATGTTAAGTAAATATGTAGTTAGGTAGGTAAGTAGATTAGGTAGGTGGGTAAATTAACATAAATGGTTAGGTATGTAGTTTAAATTAAGTAGGTAGGAAGGTTAGGTAAATTGGTAGGTTAAGTAAGTACATAGGTGGGTAAGTAAACATATGTAGGTAGCTAAATAGCCTATATGGCCTATATTAAGTAGATTAAGTGGCCTTGCTTAAGCTAACTAGCCTATTTAACCTAGGGTAGGTCACATGGTGCCATTTCTCACTTGTGGTTTGTTTTATGGCATTATTCAAATTAAATCATTGATTTATTCATTTAAAATAATGATATAAAATTAATAAATTACATGTATAAATATAATAAAATAATTTTACACAAATAACTAAATATTTAACATTGATTAATATGTTGTAAATAAGAAAATAATAATATATTTATAACTTGCAAAAGTTTTACCATTAATTAACATTAAATTAAATTAATATTTAATCAATATAAAATAAAATAACTGATATAATAACTTGAATTATAATTTTATTATAATTTATACTTTTTAATATTGATATTTTTTTTAATTATGAAAGTTTGTTTCAAAATATGTAAATTATGTATTTGAATGTTTTCATTTATTAAGGAATATTGAAATGTTACTATGCAACAACATTCACAAAGAGGATATGTTTAAATGAATTTACATTTTTTAAGAAATAAAAATAAATGTATACATTTGTGAAAAAAATTTAAATATGAAGTTTCAAATTTTTCATTTGGACAAAATATCAATAAAACATTGAATTTTAAAATTGACATTTGTATACAACTTAAAATGGAATATGTTTCAAATAAAATTGACCTCACTTTGTATTAAAGAAACAAAATGTTTTTTTGGTAAAAAGCTTGGTCTCTAACTTTGGACAAAGTTCAAACCCCACAATTGACATATACATGGTCAATGTTCATATGTTAATTATGTAATTTTTTTTAATATAAAAAATAATTTGAAATTTGACATATTAAAAATTATTAATATAAATAAAAAATCAATTGCCAAATGGCAATTTTCTATTCGTTCAACCCTATTCAATTGTTTTAAAATCATATATATCTCTATAGTCATGGTTACCTTTTAGGTTGTACTACTACAACATCCTCTATTACATGTTGTTACATACTCTCTATGGTAATTCCATGAATTACAATGTTTCCACCAACTAATTGAACTGCGATTCCTCTAGATGGCATTAGGTAATTAGTTGCCATTATTAACATTATTGTAGTAATAATAGGTCATGTTGCATTCCATACATGTATTAAAAATGTAAAATATGACATTGCTACTATGGGTATAACATTCGCTAAGATTTATTTCTCGTATTGTTAATCAAAATTTAATAGATTAGTTTGATTTAGTTATTGTTTAATTTTTCTTTTTAATGGTTAGATATTGGTTACATTTTATTGGTCAAAATGTTAGTTTGAATTTGAATTCTAATTAGGACATTTCCAATGTTATAACAAGTCTAAATTATATTTTTTCTAAGACATTCTAGTCATTAAATATATATTTAAAGGATGTTTGCATTGTAATTAATTGCAAAGTTGATTACAACAATTTTTTAGTCGCAAATTGGAGTTGCAAATTGGCATTTTAAAATTAATGATCATGATCAATACACTTTTCGCTCACGATATTTGATTGCCAAAAATAGATGGGCAACAAAAGGCAACAAGATTGGGAGTCTTAACAAAGATCATGACCTTTTGATGATGTAATAGTGAAAAAAACTTATTGCAATCATGTAAGCAATAGAGAAAGAACTAAAGAATTGGGTTACTTGTTTATCCCAAAATTTGCAAAATGAAATCATAGTTTTATAATGCAAAGGTGGAAGACCTGGCAATAGCTTCATTGGGTAAACACTTACCATCGTTGGTCACCATTACTTGGAGAGATGGGTTAAAGAGAAAGAGAAATTGGGAGTGACTAGAATCATTTTGGAATAAGTTGCCATAGATCTAATGTCATGATATTAATAGGACAAAAGAAAAAGACCAAGAGAACAACATTTGTTCCTATTGTTGAAAAATAAAAAATCCTCATCTCAAGAAAGGGATATGGGTAAAATCTCAAAGTAACTAATAATTGCAACAAATCCAAAACTTGTGTCAAACATTGCAATTGTTTAGCCAAACAATTTTCCATCTAATTAACTACAACTATAAATATTAATCCATCAAAAGGTTTTCAATTGAATGAAATGATTTAAATTTGATTTAAAACATGTAATCAAACATTGATTAAATTATATAACTTTTTTTGACACTTGAACCAAAGAAAAATTATATCTCAAAACTTTGGTAGAATGTCCAAACATGCTAATATGTATCAAAATAATTGTAATCACTATTTAATATTTCAAATCTTAAAGTGTTACCTTAAGTTGGTGTTGAGTCTTTTGGATTTACTTGAATATTAATATTCATAATCTTTTATGGGAATATATGGATAATCTTGAAATCAATCTAATGCATAAAAATAATCCAAAAGCATTTTTAAAAGACTTTAAATTTCTGAAAATGACATTTTTTTTTAATACCAACCTTAATAGTATTTAATGAAATATTTTATTATGTCCTACGAATTTTGAATGATTTATTTATATTTTAAAATCATAATTAAAAAAAAAAACATGATCATGATTTTCAAGGTGATCATAACCTTCAAGCATTTCATGATTGATGTTTATAAGAATCTCAAGGACATAAAAAATTATGTTGTTTTTAATGGATGTGGAAAACTCTTGATATATGATAATCATATGGTTAGATTCACTTTTACATGATACACAAACATATAATGGATTTGGTTAGCCTGTTGTTATTTTTAATGCTTCCACACAAAATTTACTAGTTCACATTTTCTTAAATTACAAGTATTCATGAAATACGACATGAATTTATAAATGGATCATGAACATTTTTTCCATTAGTGATTTGAAGGGATTTCAATGCTGACATGTTACAACCTTTAAATATGTTGTCTCAATTCATGATTGAAAACATCTCTACATCTTTATGCAAATAAATAACTTACTTTTAAAAAATTGAACTAGTACATCAAAGTACACTTTTTAACTTGATTGTGTTTGGACAAATGTTTAGAGCAATCATTCCAAATCAAGGTAGGTTTCCAAGGCTTATTGGCTTGACTACCATGAACACATATTTTTTCTTTTATGAATTCAAACCTTCTACCTATGTATGATAAAGAAATTGATTTTTTATTTTATATAAATCCTATTATATAGCCTAATATACTTATGAGTTCATTAATTAGGTTAGAAAAAAATTTGACCTATTTTAACATAGGAGGACAAAGCCCTTGGGCATAACCATCTTGTTTTATGACTTTGCTATTTTTTATAATGTTAGGTACTAATGAGCGATGCACAATAACCATTATCCTTGCATTTAGAGAATTATAAATGTTAAGAAAGCCTTGACTTTACATATATATACATTGAATATGTGTGCAAGTTGGACATAAAGTTTAAATTAAGACAAAATTGTATAAACTATGATAAGATGTCTCAATAAGATTCTACATGCCTTAAACTAGTGGCTTGACAAATATTCTTTAAAGGCATTAAAGTTCAAAAATACTTGTTTCAAATATAATTTTAGTTTGAATGGACTGAAAAATGTTAAGGTGCATTTTGTTTTGTTGCAACTTGTTCAAGACAAATAGATCATGTTATTTTTTGTTAGGTGAAAAACTATTGGGCACACTAGTTTTTTAGAAATGATGATTCCATGATATTTTAACTAGCATGAAAAAATGACATGTGGGCAAATGACATGCACACTCAAAACCTCTTCTCATGTTACCATCATATACACAACATCAAGTTGTGATGATCACATTGTTTTAGTCATACAACTTCCAACCACTTATCTTCTCTAGTTAAAAAAAACCTTCATGATTGAAAATAAATTGAAATATTTTATTCTAAAATTTTATCAAATTAATATCTTCTAATGGTAATTGTGACAATTAATAATTATGAATTGCTAATAGTAGGTAGGCTATAATGGCTAAAAATCACTACCTACATTGTTATGAGATTATTGCCACTTATTTAGCTAATATTTTAGAAGGATGAATTAATGGATGGAGTTTGGATGAATTAGTTTGATGGAGTTTAGACATTGAAATAGGATCTAGAAAGATTCAAGGGGGATGTTTTATATGGTAGCTACCTTTTATCAAGGTAACGATTGGCCACCTTAGAAGGGAATCAAAAACATGTCAAGAGAGTAAAAACTTGAGTGTGGATTGTGTTTCATATTCAAAAGTCTATTGTGTGTGAGAAGGAAACATGTTGTGCATAATATCAGATGTTGTCAAGACTATTGTAATGCTAGTTACCTTCTTTGTGTACTAGATTTTTGGGACTACAATTTCTTTAATTCAAGATGGTGTTTTGTTTATGCAATTCTAGTGCAATCTACCTCTAGTGGCACGGGTTGTATTCTTGAAGGATATCAAATTCAAAAGTACTTGAATATAAACTGAAGGATTTGAACTTACAAAAAGTTCTGTAGGCGGTTAAGAATATTACTTTTACTACAAAAATCTTCCAAAAAATCCATTCATGAGACCGTGTAATGACTATGTGATATAAAATAACACACACGATGATTTCATGATTCTTGTTTAATGAAAACATACCACAAGAACAAGGCAAAAAAAATTGTTGATAACATAATGATTTTTCTATTGACATATCTTTTGTTGTGTCTCAAGATCAAAGCATTGGATTTTTGCATCCATTTGCATGACATGACACTAAACACCCTCCTATGAACTTTGTGGGTGTTATTGTGCACCATTTGTGAATGATTGTGACACCCACATGGTTTGAGAAATGTCCATGTTGTCAACAAGTCAAATTAACTAAAATGTCACAGCAACCCTTGGATGCAATTAAACTATTAGTAGGTACTTAGTACTTGGCCTATCTCTCAAATTGTGTGGGTTGGGGGAGGGGGAGGTGTGGTGTGACCAACAATTGCAAGACATGTAGTCCAACAAGTGTGATAATTTAAATCATGAAATGCACAATTGTGCAAGACATAGCTGATTGAATTTTGCGCTAGGATGTTTCATGTCCCCTGCATGCATGTGTTAATTTCCCAAAAAGACAAGGATAAGTAGATGATGTGCGAAGTGCGAACCTTGCATTTTCGCTTCACCTCTTTTATTCATTAGATGAAGTGCCTCCCAAATTCAATTTTTGTTTGCAATGAGTCAATTTGATTGGCCCATCAATAGTTATAAAGAAACTTTGGAGTCTCCCCAAAATAAAAGGTTCTGTTTTGAGTTCATCCCCTTTGGCCTAGCTGAAAGGAGGACAACATTTGCCAAGGCATATGGGATAAAAGTGAGGTGCTATGCAGAACATGTTGGGATCTTGGGGAACATATCGAGAACCCATTAGGCACTTGAACCTGGAACATAGTGGGAACACATTGGGAATTAAGGGAAAATGAAAAACAATCCCTTCCCCCCCAAAACTTAAAAGGAAAAGAGGCAAGGCACCTTGAATGCATGCTTGGGCCTTCCCATTGGTTGCATGAAATTTCTCTTCCCAAAAGAGTTCATCACCATTTTTGGCGTGGGCTAATACCCCTTGCAAAGAACACCCACTTATTCTGTTTCAAATTAATTAGTTGGGAGTGCCTCACAAATCCAAGTTGTGTTTTTTTGCAATGAGCCAATTTGATTGGCCCATTGCAAAAAAAAGGTTGAAATATGGAGGCTCCCCAAAATAGAAAATTTTATGGAAAGATGGAATGCCTCCCCCCTTTGGCCCACCTATATAGGTGAGAAGGGGAGGACTTTGGGCAAAACATGTGGGGATTAGAGTGAGGTGCTATTGGGAACACCCTTGAGGAACACATTGGGAACATATTGAAAACCTGATGGAAACCCATTGAGAACTTGAAGGGAACATGTTGGGAACAAAGGAAAAATGAAAAAATCTCCCCCCCCCCCCAAAAAACTAAAAAGAAAAAGAATGAAAGCACTTTGAGTGCATGCTGAGTCTTCCCATTAGATGCATGAAATTTCTATTTCCAAAACCGTTCGTCACCATTTTTGGCCTGGGCTAATACCCTGATTATAAACTGGGGGTACTTATTTATGCAAAGGCGGGGTTCATTTGTGAAATTTGGAATGCACCATGGTGGTCAACTTGGGTTACATGTAGTAGTAACA
>Ga0116227_10007530_pt1 | contig 21160 bp, 24 predicted proteins | sample S1TSphgellanicum_FD_89693 | JGI IMG/M metagenome (GOLD analysis project Ga0116227, IMG submission 89693) | Host-associated microbial communities from peat moss isolated from Minnesota, USA - S1T2_Fb - Sphagnum magellanicum MG | ecosystem: Host-associated > Plants > Peat moss > Unclassified...
AAATAAAAAAAAAAATTTTTAAAAAAAAAAAAAAAAAAAAAAAAAAAAAAAATGGATAAAATATAAAATTGAAATTTTTTTTTTTTTTTTTTTTTTCATTCACTATAACAAGGATTTTGAAAACGGAAACCAAAGTGGAAGGAGGGTAACGTTACTAAATGAATGGCAAAGATTTAATAAGACAAGATTAATACATTTGTTTAGTTTGATTTTCAAATTACTTTTGGAAGGAAATGATTTAGGATTTTGATTTTGATGAAAGTTAAAAGATTTTTTTTACACAAAAGCAAATTTAAAAAGTTGTTGGAAAATAGAAAAAGGACACAATATGTAGTTTAAAGTTTTGTTGTGTTGTGAACCACATATTTTCTTTTTTTCATTTCTAATTTCTACATTTTTATATTATAAATGTTTAATATTATTCAATTATGAGTAACGAAAGTAATAGCATATTGATGAAAAAATAATGAATATACTTTAATCACATATTTTGATTATTATGTAGCATTTAGAATCTAGGAAATAATGATATAAAAACATTAATGAAATAAATGTGTGATTGTATTTTGAAAGATAATTTGAATGGCTTAAAAACAATAGATTATTTGTGATGTAAGTGTTATTTTGTGTATAAGTTACATTGTTTGTTAATAGGCAAGGAGAAAATTTGAATAAATTTGTGCCTACCAATTACCACATGGCACTTTGTAATGGGTTGTAACATAGTTGTAAATAATGGTGATTAATTAAAACTTTATATGGATGGTCAAATATGGGTGAGGGTGTATATATTGACTATACACATCACCCATGTGGAATGTGATGACATCATGTTAAATCATCATTTGCGACTAGATGTTGCATGTGACCTCACTTATGCAATTAATAAAAATTTAATTGTAATTTATTTATAGTTGCAAATTGAAAATTTTCTTCTGGTGCATTTAACCTAACATTGTCCCTAAAGTTAATGTAGCACTTTGGGCAACATGGTTATCGGCCTCTATCTTTAATTTCCAGTACTTAATGTCCTCCTAGCTTAATTGTTCATAGAACATATCCTTTTCCACCTTCATTTTTTCTAGAACCTCCACTTGTTGCTCCATATTACTCCATATTTTTGTTGTTTTGAAAGACATTCCATGTGTACCTTGGTTATATGGTGCTCCTTCACAACTAAAATTTTATTTCGAAATTATTCTTGTACACCAAGTTAATTTTACAATTGAATTATTTTTCCATGATTTTTTTTCAAATGCCCTTGTAATTGTACCTTCTCTTGTTCCTCCTATTTTTGTTGTAATTTCAATCCAACCATCTTTAACAAAACATAATGCATCTTTTCGCCATATTCAACCATTTATTGAAACATATTTGTTACCTTTTAATGCTAACTACCTCTTTACCCAAAGGATTTGACCATTCTAGAGTTTGAAAAGGTGGTGTAGTTTCCTAAATATTATTCTTAGAAAATTGTCCCACATCCTTGTATGTGGTAAATTGGGGGTGTCCAATGTAATGATTTTTAAAAGATTTCAGCGTATCCATAACTTCAAGTTGTGGCATCTATGGTTAAACATCTTGTTGGCTATGTATTTCAATAACATTTTATGGTTCATGGTTCCAATGTTGTTCCTCAATAATATGAAACTTTGATCTCTCCCTCTTAGCATATACCTTTGCTTGTTGTGTTCTCTAGGCCTATACTTCAACTTGTTGTGGTATATGTGCCTATACTTCAACTTGTTGTGGTATATGTGCCTATACATCAATTAGTTATGGTCTTTATGCCTAGATACATTAGTTTGTTATACTATTGGAGGGAATGGAAACCTAGATCTTTCCCTAGTTGTTGTCGCAAAATGCAATGTTCTTTTAACAACATGATTGGGTTGGGAAGGTGGATCCACTACACCTTTCATTGTTGTTTTCTTCTTCTTGAAAAATCTTGGTTGTGGTTTTTCATCATCAGAGTCTTTTGTTGATACTAGAACATTTCTAAGTTTTCAATGACCGTTTTAGAGCTCTTGTTTAGGAAACACATTAATTGGTTGTTATGTTTTTTATTCTTCTACAATCATTTTCATAAAATTGCATTGTCATATGCATTGGAAATAGTTGCATGTGATGGCTAGGATTGAATTATTATTTCAATTGTGCAAGCAAATGTTTTTGGAAACCACTCCTACTAATGCACCCTCACACTCCTTGAAAGATTCAAATGTAAATTCAAAAGTGAAATCAGAAGAAAGAGTTAGGGTACATTCTTTAATTAATAACACTCCGAAGGTAAAAAGGGCATGTTGGAGCTCCGGGATGGGGACTCGAATGAGTGACAAGTGGATCAATTATTCACACAAACTTACACAAGCCAAATAACAAGTTGGTTAGTGCGTAGTTGGAGCACTTTTGGTGCATGAATGAATCATAGACATACACAAATTCACAAAACTCACCATGGCCCAGACTTGAGGGAAGCCATCACCTTCCCCCTTATAGTATTCTTTATGATTAATAATGGGGGCTACATCCAAATGTCATTTTTCTTGGGACTTTCAAATTGGGAGTCCTGAAAATCTTGAAATTGGGACTTTCACCACTTTGGAAGCCTATAACTTCTTGTTTTGACTTTTGATTGAGATCAGGTCTAAAGCAAAGTTGTAGCCCTCGTCGAAAGATTTGCAACGATATGTTGCATGTCACTTGAACACATGTATTTCAAAGCAATTTTTTACTTTTACTTGTCGGGAATCAAATTGACACTTTGATTCACGACCTTTCTTTCAGCCATAACTTGTGTTGTAAGTATTAAAATTATTCATACAAGCCCATTTTAGACATTTACATTTCAAAGGCTTTTTGATGGTATAATAAAGTCTTCAATTCAATGAGTTTGGCCCCTAAAATTGTTCTTTAAAAATTCAAGACTTCAACTTCCAAAGTGGGAGACCACTTAAAAGTGTTTGAACTCATTCCTTCATGTTTCTTGAAATTTTTGAAAGTGCAAATGCGACTCCCGGGTACACACCTTTCGATGTCTTTGCCTTGATTGTGAGCCCAAGGCTAGGGTCATGAACTTACATTAAAACATTAATCACAAGAAAATAATTACAAATGTCCTTCTTAAGATTTGTTTTCGCCTTTCCTTATAGAATTCTGGCATGAACTTTGGACCATCTATCTAGTTTATTAATCAAATGTTTATATGTGATATTCACCCAACTGATAATCTTTCCACAATCTACTTTTATCAACATAATAACATTCTTGTTGCTAAATAAACACACACACATACTCTGATAAATAATTTGAATTAAAGCAATAAATCTTACATTGTATGGCTCCTTAAGCTTAATCAAACTCCATTGTTATATGGAAACATATGCATCATGCAAGATTATTCTTTACAAAACCATTTTTGCTCTTGATTACTCTACATGTTTTTCCTCCTTTAATCCCATAATAGAATTATTGTATCTTTCCCCCAAAATGTACTTATCAATCACATAAACCTTATCCCAAATTTTAACGAACATTTTCAACAAATTATCATTTTCCCTCCAAGTATTCAAAAATTCCACCATTAAATGATGTTTGGGCTTCTTGCATTATAACCCACTTTTGTTCTATAATACCTATGTTCACCTAAGTAAGTATGTGTTCCAATTCAAGTTCACATGTTTGTTTAGAAAGGGTGAAAACATATTTGACTTTGTCCATTGCTAACATTTTAGCTACTTGTTTAGTTCTTATATCTATGGATGCCATATAGCTAGGTCGAATACGAAGCTATTGAAATACAAAAGAAAAATAGAGGAAACATTGCAAAACCTAGTTGTGGTTATGATGATGTTGTTGCAACAAGTTGTTGAAAAGTCTACAAAGGTTGAGGTTATGATTGAGTATCCTTGTCATCTAAATTCGGAATTAGAATAGGGTGGGTAGGTTGTGTTCTTGTTATGGTGCTATGCTTTCATAAATGACAAAACATTACCTCCACCTCCCTTCTTGTTCCTGTAGATTGGCAAAATCCTCCTCCATGTTGCGCATTGAAGCTTTTGGTGGTGGTGGGGGTGGTGGTGGTGGTTTTTTTTCTAATAACACATTTGCAAAAGTTGAATGTACACCATTTCTCGCACTTACTCCTTCTCACAAGCTTCTTGTTCATGTTTCCATTTTTTATTCCATTTTTTCCCTTGTTTTTTCTTTTGTGCAAGATGTTAATTTTTCCAAAAAACTTTTGTTGCTCATGGTGACTCGTGAAGACGAAAATACACATGTCGATGTAAGTGTTGGGAATAGTTACCATGTTGGGAGATGTGAAAAGAACAAATTACATCACCTTTTTTGTTATATTTAGGGTTAGTAATGTGAATGACAACTCATGAATATTAATGTCATTATTTCATTTTTTTTGTGTCATTTTTTGACACTACCCTAATTCTACCACTAAACTAAACGTTTTGAATTTTGCATTTGCCTCCTTCTACCCTTCATGTTTGGGGCACTTCCAAATGTAGGATTAATAGTTGACATTTCTATTCATCAAAGAAGGGAAATGACAACTTGCACAATTGGTTTCAAAGTATTAAGCCCCAACTAAAATTATGAATGTTCCCACAACCTACAAGTTTTTTAAAAAAACAAAAAAAAACCTTACATAAAACCCCTTATTCAACAAAATTGAACACATAATATGAAACAATGTTTTTTCCCATGTTTCAAAATAGATTGCAGTATCTTGACCTTCAATCTTCTTGCCATGCACTATTGTCAACCTCTCAACACCTATTTGGTTAAATATTTGAATCAAAAAATAATTCTAGAAAAGTTTAAAACCATAGTGGTTATTACTCTATTATATTCCAAATGTGCCAACATATTCATTCAGGTTATAGCAAATAGGTTGGAACCAAATGACACTCACTTTTATTAGCCACCACCAACACCAAAACATCATTATTTTTTGTTCAATAGAAATTAAACCAAAACTAATGTCAAGCCTTGCACCAAATAGCACACAAAATCCCATTGAAAACTTCAAAACACCAATAGGAACTTTGAAATGTCTATATCTTCTATCTCATGTTTATTTCCAACCACTAACACTAATAAATAGTTCAACAAATAACCTTTCACTAAAAGCTTTTCATTGTTTCTTTCAAATAACCAACACAAAAAAACCAAACCTCCACATTGCAATGCCACAAAAGAAAGTTTGAGAAACTCTAAGAGAAATTCCTCTCTCTTTTTTGTTTTCATTTTTCTAATGTAGAGGACATTAATGGTCGGGGTACTACTTTTTGGACATAGGACCCAAAGACTTTGTTTTTGTTATCTTCCAAATACAAAGTCTACATGGAATAAATTTAAGTTCCAAATATTGGATAATTCAAATTATATTAATTTTCATGGTGGTGGTGATTTTTCACATGCATATATAAATGCATCAATAATATTTGGTAAAAAATTAGAAATGTAGAAAATGAATACATAAGCTTTTAGAGACAACTTGACATGTTTTTTTACATGATTCTTTCTTGCACATGTTGTCAACACTTAGGGCCACCAAATCTAAGCATAGTTAATACAAGAAATAAACCAAATGGCCAAAAAAAAAAGTCCTTGAAGCCCTTTCAGAATGGATTTTGTAGCCTTGAAAATTCTTGTATCATATATTATCTAATCAAATGCATTATATGAACATTTCCAAACATAGATGCATGCATTATTTATCCATGATTTTTTTTTTGAAAAAAATTACATTATTTTTAATACATTTTTTATTCCTTTAAAATGAAAATGTAATTAAAACAAGTACTCAAATTATTTAAAAGGACTCAAAAATACATATATATATAGTATCCAATTTATCCTTATATTTTTTTATTATATTAACATGACATCATTTTAATTATAGTCATACAACAATCCATTATGATCATGAAGTTATAAATGTAATAAAAATCCAAAATAATCTTTTGTAGTCTTTTTCTCATTAGACTATCCTTTTTGGTACCCCAATCGTGAATGTCCCCTATAATGTTTCACCAAATCTTTTTAATGCACAACACAAAACAACAAAAATCCTTCATCTTGCTTTTCTTTTTATCATTCACCCATTCACAATCCCTCTCCAAAACAATACACAACAAAAAAAAATTTTCTTCTTATCACTACTATTTTTGTCCCTCATCATCTCACCATAACTTGCCAATACACAAAGTTACAAACAACATTTGCCTCAACACCTCACACCCTAACCCAAAAAACAAAACCCATAACCATGAATCCACACCTCAACCCCATACCCTAGTGTGACATTTTGACTTATAAAATGTAAACACAACCCAACCAAATCTCCCAATGTGAAAGGGCACAGTATAATATAAAACTTCCAAACTTGCCTCCATGTGATACTCCATGTCCCCTAGGGGTGGGACCTAACAAAATTTACATGGGATAAACAACCATGGTAAACAAGGCATTTATTTAGCATGCAAACCTTGCTTTATATATGTTATATGTCTATCATATGATTTTACAACACATAATTTCAGGTTATATTGTAAGAGAACAAAGTAAGATTTGATAAAAAAAGAAAACCAAAAGAGAAAATGATGTTGTATAAGGTCTAAAACATGAAAGTTCAGGTTCTTGATTTTGTATTGTTTACAATTAAAATTGTATAAATTAGAATGGTAGGAATTAATGTATGTTATTTCTACACAATGATGTAGAACTCATCATTGGCACATTGGAATAATCCACATGGATAATAATAGGACCCGTAAACAAAGCATAATATTAAGATGTTTGTCATATGAATGCAAATTTGAAACTTTTAACAGATTACATTAACAATTTTTTTTTAAAATCTAATTATTTGGTAAAACAAATCATGGCATAAAAGATGGTAGTTTAATTGAAAAAATATAGGTTTGCGATTTGTTTAATAAGATTCTATTGACCCCAAGTAACATTGTTATGTTGGTGCATTTGTCCAAATATGATCAATTTGTATATTATTGATTGTTGTGCTTTTTGAAAATGTCAATTTCAAATTATATTTATTCATAAAAATTTGCAATGCAAATTATTCTTTTTTTTTTGGTTTACATGTCAATGTTGAAATTTCCAATAATTATAATTGGACAATCAAAGGGTAATGTTTTTAAAATACTTTTAAAAATGGAATTGAAATTAAATACGTTGGTTTTGGGTGGTTTATAGATTGCAATTACATGTATTGCATCCCATGTGTTTCTATTAAAGAACGCAATAATAAATTCTATTCCAAAATTTGTCATTCTTGTGTGTTTCGATAAAAACATTGTTTTGTTATACAATACCATTGTTCCATGTTGGTCATAAGAAGATATAATTTGGAATTGGTTTAATAAAAAATATATATTTCTTGGTTTCCAAGAACTTTTTTTCATTTAAACAAAGGACATGATATGCTATAAAATTTGGGTCATCTTGGAGATGTAGTTTTAAAAAACAAGTATTCAATGATTAAATGATGATAAATTTTTCACAAAATGCATGTAAACAATGATTCCTTTTAATCAACATATGTTTATAAAAGTGACATTTTCAATAATATGTGATGATGTTCTAAATCTATTCAAAATGTTCACAAAATCAATATCTTTTTGTCACATAATTTGAGACAATTCATCATATTTAACATTTTAATGCCAAAAGCTTGTTCCAAAAATATTGAAACCATTTATTTTTGGTTTGAAAATCCATTAATATCATATTGGAGGATCTTGATAAAAATCACATGTGACAAAAACATCAAGACCGCCCCTAAATTCATTGTGCATTTGTTTTATAACACGTAATTTATGATTAATGAATGACAACATTCTATTGCTCACGAATGATATTTTGTCTATAACTAGCAATGAAAGTTAATTATAAGTTTTTATTAATGTATCATGTTTATCATCACTTAGTGCTTTAAGCTCATTTAAGTTTTTATTTAAAGGAATTGTTAAGTGTAAAATGAACTATCATTCCATTGATATTGAATGTTGTTTTTCTTACGTAAGCTAATTTCATTACTTTTGAGTTCAAAGGGTCAACAACAATGATGTCTTTTATGTAGTAATGTAACGTGTTCTATATATAATACACAAAAGTGTGATTTTTTTTTAATGATCATGCACCTTTGATAAAAAATGTGTGTAAAGGTTTTGTTGTTTGTTTATTTTTTTTTCAAAATATCATCAACAATAATTTTTTATTCATTGTTAAGTTGTTTCATATGTGAAAAAAAATTCATTAGGTATATGTTCATTCATTTGTGGAAAAATCTTTGAAATTGATAATGTGTTCTTATATGTATTTTTTCTTTTAATTGTCTTGAACATTTAAATGTTAAATCATATGGTTCAATTCCTTGAACGTTAATATCTAGACAATGAATTTTGGAGTGGGTTCTTCACATTATCAAATTCGTCATCAAACATAACATTTTCCCATCCATTTGCTTCATGGATATTTTGTGTATTCCTTTATTTTTGATTGCAAAAGATACCATTCATCATCATATTTATTACTTAGATTGAAATTATATACGAACTTTCTACATAACATTTCATATCATTTTTTCCATGTAAACAACTTTCCATGAATTGTTTTTTCTTTCAATTCAATTTCTAATTTTTGAAAAGGTTTGAATAACAATAATAATTCTTTAAAATGATTTTCCGAATGTGACAACACAAAAATTCATCAAATGTGACATCATGACCTAATTCCATGGCTACAAATTTTGTATAAATTTGAATACTTATTTCACGTGTTTTTGCAGTGTGATGTTCTTCTTCTAAGGGTAACATTTTTTTTTGAATTTCATTAGAGGCTTTGGTATTTGAAAATGACAAATGGGTTGTCATTTTTTTTTGCATGTCTGTTTACGTTGGTGTACTATTTGCATGTTAGGAATTTTGGGGTTCAAATTGTTTGATTTGTTGTTAAATAAGTATCAACAAAACAATAAATGTTTTCATTTGTCAAAATAGCAAATTGAACAACATTTTCCACCCATAATAATCCATGATCATGAGGTAATCCTTCAACTTGAAATTTAGTCACAAAAAAAAATCTTTTATTGACCAAAAAACAACATCTACATATTTAATGAAAATTTGAAAACTATTCATCCTATCTTCATTATAATTAGTGCACACAAATAACAAGATTATTTTTAACAAGTTTTAAAAATCTTTAGAATTTTCATATTTTAAAAAATAGTTTTTATGAAATTCTTTCAATGTTTTGGTAAGTATTAGCCAATTATTAACATTGGTTTAAATGTAGCAAAAAACATTGGAAGGCCAAGTTGTTTAATCATAGTTAATATATTTTTGTGAACATAATCCAAATAGTCAAGAGATGTCCATATGCGACCTAATTTTTTATAACCCAAGTCAAATTTTGAATTTTAATTTTAATTTAGATTATTTGACACATCATTAGCTATCAAAACATGACCTAGTAATTTTGCTTTGCGAATTTCAATCCATGTAAAAGGTAAAATAAAATGAATCAAGATTTTAATAATTTTGAATAATATATTAATGATGTGATATGCATATTTTCTATTGACACTAATTAATTATCCTTGTGCTATTTTTGATAAAAACATGATAATGTTGGTCTTGGGTTGCCAAAAAATAATGTAAGAAAATCATATTTTTCAGATTATGTATCAAAAAATAAACCAAATGATCAAATACCTTCCTTTCAAACCATTGTAATTGGTTTAGAATTGTCATCAACAATATGTTGAATATTTAAAATGTTTTGCATTAATGTGTTTATGCAATCTTGTTCTAATATTTCTTCAAACATTTTGATATTTTTTGAATTGAAATTCTCATTAATTTCATTGTTGCTTAGTTAATTTTATGACATTCATTTTCAAATTCAATATCTTTTTATTGAAATTCTCACGTCTAAATGTAAAAGAGTTTGACAAAGTTCTTGTAATACTTTCATGACTATATTAAGATGAACACATCACAAATTTACAAGCTTCATGGGTTTGTTCCAAATTTGTGCGAAATATGTTATTTCATAGGTTTGTAAAGTTTAAACACGAAAGTTGTGTGCTCGACTTTTGTGTGTAAACAACATGGGTAGACATACAACATCCATGTCTAAACAATACAAATAGGCATATGACATTTATATCTAAATAATGCGCATGCTATCAATGTTCAAACAATACAAGTAGAGGAATGACATGTGTGTCTATTCCATACAAACCTATGAAAAATATATTTCACACCACTATTATTGCCAAATTGTGGTCCATGAAGTTTGTGATGTATAGTTTGCCATATATATGGACTTATATTCTAATAATGCAATGGATGAATCATCATATGACATTCATGGTAATATGTCTCGCACTAAATTCAACTTGGTTGGAACATTAATTACATTTCCATGCATCCCATATTTTGAATACAAGACATGGTGCAATTAAATGTTCTTCACTTTTCTTTAACATTAAAACAATTTTTTTTTTTGTTGCATCATTGATAATATATGATTTCATAAATCTAAATCCAATGATTTACCTTGGTCAAGTTTTTTACAACAAGTTCTACATATATCGATGGGAGTTTTTGGATTCAAATTTTTAATGGAAGGAAGTAAAAGGTCTATTTGTGATTTAGATGCATGAAAAATTTGGAATATAAAACATAATTGTTGATAATAATGACACATATGTTTTATAAATGTCTAAAATATTTTATTTGATTTTTGTAATGTGTTTGTCATTCATTTGATTTTAAATTCCATTTTCCAACAAATGGCTTTTAATTTTTCCCTTCAATATTTTTATCCTTTTAACTTTCACATTGTAAAAAAAAATTGTATACCTCATATAAATCTTTTCATTTTGTTTTTTATGAAGTTAAAAAAAATAGTCATTTTGGATATTTCAAAATTATTATTGTTTTTGAATGTTCAATATTTTATGATTTCATTTATAGGCCTATTAATGTTGTTATCCATTTTCATTCATTTAAATCAAAATTTTGTTAAATGTCATTTGATTTGTGAAAGATTTGAATTTAAATTTGGACATTCTATAAAAAATAATAATTAAAATTTTTAAAATAGAGTTGATATCCATATGTTTTAACAATTTTGCATAGATTTCATAATTCCATTTTATTTTTTTCAAGTCATGGTTTTTTTTTTTGATATTCTAGCGCATGTCATATTTTTCATTATTATTAATTTCATAACTTTGATTGTTTATGCATGGTATTACATGATCTTTAGAATTCAAATTGATCATATCTTCATTACATACAATAAAAAGCTCAAAATGGTTAATTCTATACATTATATTCACCACCAACTTTCATCATTATTCAACCATTTTTTCAATTCCAAACATAAATTAACTGTTGCAAATATTGGGTATCTAATAATTATAATGGAATCACACCATAATCCACTTGAAGTAGCTAACATTGACATTTTTTTATGTAATTATTTTCATCAATTATTTGACCATGATGTAAATCATTAGAAATTCAAAAGTTAATTTATGCTCATGGCATTGTGATGCATCATGTGTTTTTATGTTTAAACATCATTCTAGATCTAACAAATATTTTTTTCAAATGTCGATTGATGTTTTTGAAAATTGAAGTGAATACGTTATTGCATCAAACATGACGCGCTCCCAAGTCCCAAGTTAGCCCCAAGTTGGGACTAAGTCACTCAAATTGCGGAATTTCTGGACTCGGGGCATGCTCCCAGCTTCCAGCATTAAAGGGGGTGAGAGGGGCGTGCTGAAAGCTCCAGGATAGACTAGGAAGAGGGACAAGCTTACTCAATTACACACTCCTGCATCCAAATCCAATCAACAAGTTGGTTAGAACTCATTCTGCACCCTTTTGGTGTTGGGACAAGCCACGGGCTACCTTGGACTCACTTGACTAACCACGGCCCAGACTTGGGGGAAGCCACCACCTTCCCCCATATAGTATTCTCTGCAGCTCTCCGCTGCACTTGCATCCAAATGGCTCTTTTTCTCGGGACTCCCAAAGTGGAATCCCGAAATTGTCCCGGTTTGGACTCCCAGGACTTTGGAAGTTCATAACTCCTCGCTCCGAACTCGGATCAGGACGAGGTCTAAACCAAAGTTGTAGCTCTCGTCGAGAGCTTTCCAACGGTGTGTCGCACTTCACTTAAACACATCAGAATCAGGTCGATTCCCGACTTTTAGTGATCGAGAGTCAAATTGCCAATTTGACTCTCGGCTCTTCTTTTGACCATAACTTGTGCTGAAAATGTCCAAATGGCTCATGCGAGGCCATTTTGGACATCTACGCTTCAAGACCTTTCCAACGATATAAAGAACACCTCAATGCAAGGTTTTTTGACCCCTGAAATCGTGCTCTGAACTTTTAGGAGTCCCGGAGGATTCCCAAGTCCCATTTTCGGGAATGTGAGTGACGACTTCACATTTCCCTCAAAGTGGGGTTGCGACAAAACAAACATCACACATTTATAAGTTTCATAGGTTCGTTCCAAATATGTGCGAAACCTATTATTTCAAAAATTTGTATTGTTTAAATACAAATGTTGTGCATTATTAAAAACACAAAAGTTATGTTCACAATTTTCATGTGTAAACAACACGAATAGACATATAACATCCATGTTTAAACAATTTGAATATGCATATGACATTCATGTTGAAGCAATGCACATAATATCTATGTTCAAACCATACAAGTAGATGAATGACATTCATCTTTATTCCATATGAACTTATGAAAAGAATTTCATGATTATTATTACCAAATCATGGCCCATAAAATTTGTGATGAACAATCACCCTCATTATACTAAATGTGGCAACCCTACTTTGAGGGAAGTGTGAGGATGAAACTCACATTCTCGAAATTAGGATTTGGGAATCCTCCGAGACTCCCGAAACTTTAGAGTTTGATTGAAAGGGTCAAAACACCTTGCATTGGGGTGTTCTTTATATCATTTGAAAGCTATTGAAATGTAGATGTCGAAAATGGCCTCACATGGGCCATTCAGACATCTACAACACAAGTTATGGCAAAAAGAAAGGTCGAGAGTCAAATTACCAAAGTTGGGAATCGACCCGACCCTAGTGCGTGCAGGTGGAGTGCGTGCAGGTGGAGTGCGAAACACCGTTGGAAAGCTCTCAAGGAGAGTTACAAGTTTTCTTCAGACCTCATCCCAATCGGATGTTTGAGCAAAGAATTATGATCGTGCAAAGTCCCGGGAGTCTAAATTGGGACAGTTTCGGGACTCCTCCTTGGGAGTCCCAGGACAAAAAACCATTCGGATGTGGGTGCTGCGGAGAGGCACAAAGTATACTACATGGGGGAAGGTGGTGGCTTCCCCGGAGTCCGGGACGTGGTGAGTCATGTTAGTCCAGAGTTGCCCGTGGCTTGTCCTAGCACCAAAGGTGTTCCAGAAAGTGAGTTAACCAACTTGTTAGTTAGTTTTGATGCAGGTTCGAGTAAGTGAATAACTTGTCACTCTTCCTAGTCCCATCTTGGAGCTTTAGCACGCCCTTCTACCTCTTTTAGTGCTAAAAGCTGGGAGCGTGCCCAGAGTCCCCCATAATTCCGCAACTTGAATAACTCAGCCCTAACTTGGGACTAACTAGGGACTTGGGAGTGCGTCATTAAAAATCATTCACATGTTTTAAACAAATTAGATACTTAATTTATGATATATATTATTTTAATAATTAGGTTTCAGTTATTATTCAATTTTTTAAAGGTTAAGATTTATCATTTTGGTTTAAGTTAAAGCTAGGATTCAACTTTGAAAATGTGAATTAAATTCAAACCAATATTTTGTCAAACTATTTTAAATGCAAATTGGTTTTCAAGAATCTAATTATCACAAAGCCCCAAACCAAATAAAACCCATCCAAACAACATTTCCCAAAAGTTTTCCAAAAAACCCAATATCAAAGTTTTTTGAAAAACCAAAATACACAAGTTTTTCCAAAAGCCCAATGTGTAGATTATTCAAAACCTAATATTCAAGTTTTTGTGGAAACCTAGATTCTCCACAAACCTTTAAATCTCCAAAAATCCTTAGCATAGACTTATATTGCCAAAAGCCTGATATTTAAAAGCCTAAAAATCATATTAGAATTGTTGAGATCAACCACTCACAACATGACAAACAACTCTCATTCCTTATGTGATGTATTTTTCTTTTTTTTGATAGCTGAAAATCCCACTATTTAAACAATAGGACTTAAGAAAAACTTCCCAACTAGCCATTTGCCCTTGAAAACTTTCATATATACGCCTTGCTTTGATTTAAATTCTTCTAGCATAGTCAACCTACACCCCAACAAAGGTTTAATCCATGCACTAATCAATACATGATCAACGTCCTCCCCATTGTCCACTTTTATTTTGTAGTTAATCCTTACTTTGTTCAAAATGGACACCACACATTTGCATGCATTGCAATAAACCAAAAAATCCCTACTCATCAAAGTTGGTAGATGGCACTTGGAGTAAACACTTTCAAAACAAGAAGTTCCAATATGAATATGGAGACTACCCACCACCTATCAAATAAATAAATATAATAATAAATTTGTAAACATTTTGAAATTCATATAAAATAACTTTGCATCTGGTAATTTTACTTACTAGCACTTGTGTTGATAGAAGTGAAGAGGTTTTCAAGATTTGATCCCTATAAATCAAACATAAAAACATTGTATTTTCTTTTAATGTCAAACCATGTGATATTTGGAATCCCAATTACACAAACAAAGAATTCAATCGTGTTCCAAGCACCTAATGGTGAAAAGGAAAAAAAAGGCACAAACCAAGTAGAACATAACTAGCATATCAAATTAAAGGCTATGGGCTACTACCTTTTTAAATGTGTCAAAAATAAATGCAAGACTATTAATATTTGCCCTAAATAACAAAAAGTTAAATGACATGGAAGTAAGGTAGTAGGGTAGCGAGGCACGGTTGATAACATGGTAGTAAGGGCAAGGCAAGGCATGGCATGGTAGTAGAACAAGGAAAACCAACAACATGGCAACAATAAGGTAGTAAGGGTAGTGCAATAATAGGGCATTAGAAGTAATTTGACATCGATAACATAACAACATCAACAACATAGTAACAACTCTCTGCCAAAAAAAAAAACTTTCTTCTTTAAATCACATAAACATTTTTACAAAAAGGATTATAAAATTGGAAGCATAAGACAACAAAACACAAAGAAACAAAAGTTTAAAGAAAAAAAAAACCACAATATACTTGAGATGAATTTGAAGTGAATTCCAAATGGTGATGCTTAACACTCGTATGTTTACTTTGTGAAAAAATTGTAAATTCATTTTTGCATGCTACATTCAATACTAAAGATTTGTAAGTCCTAAGAATACACAAAAAATTAAAAGTTGGAAAAACAAAAAACCCAAAAACCAAGATCAAATTACAAGATGGGAATGTAGACAAGTCTTACTTCAAAGAATGAAGAAAAAGGACACTAACCTCACAACTCGTGCCAAAGCTTTTCCTTTCATAATCTCAACCCTTTTGCTCCTCTTTCAATGGAAATGGGTAGTTTCTTACACAAGCTATTTGAAACCAACAACAACAATCCAAACTAGAACCTCCGCCAACTTCAAATGGACCTTCCAACACACTAGCTATTCCTCCTTGAATAGCTAGAACCTCTACAACCAACCTCAAATGGACCTTCCTCCAAACCACTTGCTTTTCTTTCAAAACAAAGTTGTGATTTATTTCTCAAGCCAATGGAACCCAAAAACTTGGTCCATAAAACAACAATAACACAACATTGTGATCCACTAACTTCTTCACAAAGCTTTTGCTGTCCTGTCGCCACCATACATTTGCCCTCCAAAAGAATCAAACTGATAAAACCCTAACCCTAACCCTAACCTGTGGTCACCCATCCCCCAACATATTCAACATTTGTGACAGACACATGACATGTGACATCAACATGTCCCACAAACCATTTCCAACAGTCTGAAACCGGTTTTTTTAATAATAGCACACCACTTTCAATAGTTTGAAACTGGATATTTTAACACGAGGTGCTAAAAACTCAAAGAGAAGTGGTTTGTGGGACATGGTGATGTAGAGGCACCTTTATTAGGCCCCCCCCCCTTCATTTGGGTCTTTAGTTGTGCAGAATCTGCCTGGGCGGCCGATTCTGTACAATTAATACGAAACCCCTTGATTCTAACATCATTATTAAAATGGGCAGACTACAGCCGATTCTGGTTTGGGTCAGGTTCTAGCCGTGGTCTTGCCGGAACTGCCCATGAGATCGCCCAAGACCTTGCGAGACTAGGAATAAGAAGTAGGCTTGCCCACAATCTCGAGTGCCATATATAGCCATTATCATGTACAATTTAATGATTAAAATTTTTTAATTCCTAAAAGTTTTAGTGACGAATAATTAGGGTACCAAATGGTACTAGACAGAAAATCGATATTTCTTAATAAGAAAATAAAATTAAAAAAATTTACCAAGAAAAATAAGATACAATATTTCAATAATAAAAAAAAACGTAGCCATTAACATGTACAAATTAATGTTTAAGAAGTTTGATTCATGACAATGGTAGTAGTGCTCAATATTAGGTATAAATGGTATAAGATAGAGGGTCAACATTTTTGTATAAAAGAAAAGAAAAGAAAACGAACTACAAATTTTTAAAAAAATCATAAAACACTATATTTCATAAAATACATGGCCATAATTATGTACACACATTACTAATTGAAAATTCTAATTCTTGAATCCTAACAACCTACTACAAATTATACAAATTATAAAAGATTTTATCATAATTTAAAATGATTAAGAAATTTAATTCCTAGCAATTTGTTAGTGCTAGATATGATTTGCACTTTGATTTTTGTTTTTGGACAAAAGAATTGGAATTTTTTTGGAGAAATGTTTCTTTTTCATTGTAAACTTGACTAATTTTGCTAAATTTTTGGGACAAGTTTGCCAGATTTCAAAAATAAAATTATATATATTATATATATATAATCGCATTTCATTTCAACTCAGCTTTTGGCATGGCAGCAATTTTTTAAAAGAAAATTTTAAAAAATGTTTCGACTAGTATTTAGGAACCTGTCGCCAGACACTGTAAACGCCTTTTGGAAATGCTCACTATTGCGGGGTTTTTTTTTCTATTATTATAAAAATTTGGAAATTTATGAGGTAGGTAGACTGGCGATTCTCCAGAAGAGGGACTTTGCCAAGTTTGGCTACAAGCGAAAGAGCAAAGTAGATTTTTTTTGGGAATCCCGCTATATTTGGCGACATGGTAGAAGCTATGATCTAAATCTGCCAAATTTAGCTTTTTTTAAAAACTCAAAAATATGGCGAAAAAATTGTGCCATTTTTTTCACCAAAAAAAAAATCTCTGTACTGGGATTTGTTCCACTTTTTATTATTATTGCCAAGTGGCGAAATTTTGACCCAAATTTTTTTTTAAAAAAAATGCAATTGACACAATGTAAGAAAATTGGAAAAAAAGAAACAAGAAAAAAGAACCCCCCACTGAGATAGAGAGAGTCAATATCTTTGTATGAACAATACATAATATTATAAATGAAAAATGGAATAAATAAATAAATAAATAAATATGATAGGGTCCAAAAAAATTCATACAATAACATAGCCATCATCATGATCATGTACGAATGAAAGGAATCATCCATGAGAAATAAAACAGATAGGCCCCATGGTTGCTGCGTCACCATTTTAGAGCCAAGTGTGGATGAGCTTTACTAGTAAGTGTGAGCAAAGTGAGAGTAAACGAAAGGCGCCCGTATCATCATCATCATCATCATCTTCATCGTCCTCATCGTCGTCTCTCTCACTATCTCTTTTTGTCTTTCAGGCTTTGCCTGTTTCCCTGGGTTTGTACCCTCCGTTGCGTTGGTGTCTTCCTCTTTTCTTTTGTTGGTTGGGTTTGGTTTTGGTTTTGGTTTGCTTTCCTTTCCTCACATCTTGTGCATCAGTTTAGTACCACCCCCCGCCCCCCTTCTCGTGGCTGGCTCTCGACGGCAGCGCGTTAGTCAGGATGAAGCCCGTTGCGGTAGCGCTTGCCACGCCCGTCGCTGGACTCACTTCACAACAGTGTATGTTTGCATCGACATGTGGTAACTGGCTGGTGGGAGGCGGAGGAGGAGGGCAACAGCAACAGCAGCAGCAATATCGGCTGTCTTGTTCTTCTTTGTCTTCTTGTTCGCAAGTGCAGTTCGTGAATGCTTCTTTGTGTTCAGTTACAACTTGTGGTAACGGAGCGGGTCACTCTCTGGTTGTGCAAGAAGTTTCGGCTGCTGCTAGTCATAGGATGGCTGTGCAATCGTGTGACTCCTCTTTTGCGGCTGGTTGCTCTGGTCTGCGGAGAGTGGGGAGAGGGATGGATAGTGGCGGTAGGTTGAACGGTGGTGGCTGTGGTCACTACAGATTGGCACGGCTGCGGTGCCTTGGGTCTGGAGACTTGAGTAATAATAATAATAATAATAGCAGTAATGGACCGAGCGAGCGAGCGAGTCGGAGAGACGGTGCCAATGATGGCAGTGAAGGTGAGGCGGAGACGGGGAATGGTGGCGGTATGGAGGAGGAGGTAGCATCGTCCTCTGTTTGGGATTTGCAGGCACGGCGGAAGAGAATGCAGGTGAGAATCACGAAATTCGAAACTATTTGCTTATGCTTTTGGATGATATTAGGATTGAGGCTTGCAATTCCCCAACTGCTCGTGGATTCCATTCATGGCAGGAAATTGAGTAAACATATCACTGAATTGAACACATCATGTGGATAAGATGCAGGCTGCGGCAGCAAAGATGGGAGACCCTTTACTTAACATGATGTCAAATGCCAGCAAGAAGTTGCAGGACTACCTGGACAATTACAAGCAAACACGGGCAAAAGACACAGCCAGTGTTGCCACTACTGGTGGCAAGGAGGCAGCAGGTGTGGCACTAGAGACCAAGTGGGAGCAGTGGCAGAAAGTTTTTGCAGAAGCAGAGGAACAGGAGAGCCTTGCCACAGTCCTGAGGGTACTATTGCATTTGCACCTGGAAAGCTTGTTGGTGGTGATGTCTTTTTCGCAAAATTGGTCTTGTTGCAGTACTTTTGGATGCCTAGGTTTGATGGTAAAATTATATACATTTCATAGTTGCTGGGGTTTGTACTGTTTTGTGAGCAGTTTCAAATGGAAGAGGCTGTTGCTATTGAGGATTTTCAAGAAGCTGCCAGGTTGAAGGGTGCGCTTGATGCTGTTACAGCAACAGATACTGTTGCAGAGGTCATGGTTGAATTAAAGGTGTGTTCTTGTCCTTGGCTGAGCTGCCTGGGAACCATGTGCTGGGAATTCAAGAGTGAACCTTATCTTGGTGCTTTAGAAGGCACAACTTCTTGCCAAGAAGTGTAAAGATTTTTCACGCTATGTCATCTATTGGAATAGTGATGATCATTATGATGGTTTAATGTTGATATAGTGAAGTGCTTTGAAAAGATTTTTCATGAATTTCTGTTAAATAAAGCTCCAATTTGTGCTTTAGAGTACTGTCTCATGTCTCTTTGCCCTAGCACTTACATGTTACTTTTTTGCTGTCCATCAGAGAGCCTTGGAGGAGGAGCGCTACAGTGATGCTGCCCTGTATCGTGATAAGGCTGGTGCAGGTCTGGTACGTTTCATCTCTCAACCACCACTCACACATGAACATCCTGCTAGCCAACTGACAAGAGTCCAGATGGTTGGGAACTGTGATCCTCTTTTGGCTTGTCTGTAACTAACTTTGATTGAGCATGTCTAATTAGACAATTTTCATCCTCTCTAAAGGTCTGTGGTGGAGGTTCAAATGACTTGTCTCTAATAAGGTGACTATGAACTTGTTGTGTTTGAGATGACTAGGTTGGCTGGTGGGCTGGCTTGGCTGAAGGAGAAAATGACCCCTATGGCCGCATTATCAAAATTTATCCTGCACATGGCAGGCTTGTGGCCAAAGGTTTCAGTGCTAGGTATGAAGCTGGAGCATGATGCACCCTTTTAGAATGGCATTAGATAGAATTGTGAGTAGCAAATGTTAGATTGGCCAAAGTACAGTTCAAGACCTATCTTATTCTGACAAATCCACATTTCTTCAGGCAGCTAGCTACAGCAGCAGAAGGTGCTGCACTATTTGAGGTCTTCATCACAAAGGAGGGTGACAGAGATTTCCAGCAGCAGGTGAATTCTTGACCAGAGAATGCACAGCAGAGAGATGTACAATTGTCAGAGTGCTTCTGATGTATTGCAGAATCTGCTGTGCAATGGAGCTTGTAAGAATTCTTCTGATATCTGATGGAGCTACCATCATGAATTGTGAGCTATATGACTTGGATATGGAGCACTACTGCTGGCGTCTGTGAAGCATCTGGTTCACTGGAGATCTGCATGTGTTTTGTTTCCTGGCAGGCTGTTTATTTGCAAAGGGAATTCAACGTTGCTGAATCATCAGCTGGGTTGAGTAAGAGCATGGATTTGAACATGTTGGATCTCGAGAACCTGGCAGAAGACAGCAGCAGAGATTTGAAAAGAACAAAAGATTTGTTAGAAGATGAATCAGGGGAGAACAAAGGGAAGGTAGAGGATGCTGCATTGTCGGATGAAGGATTGGACAAAATCATGAGTTTCTTGAAGAATCGGATGCCTCATGTCAAGCTAAAGGTTTTCAAGGCAAGTCATAGTCATTGGTAGCGGCATATACCCAAAAACCTCTTGTGAGTTGAATTGTACATCTAAAGGCTTGTCTTGTAATTTCTTGGATCTAACTGTGAAACAGAGTCCTCAAGGTTTATCCTGTGACATTTTTGACAAGCACGCTCAACCAGAGTACGCAGGTATTGAAATGATTAGAGTGCCTCATGTTCATTCCAATATCTCAATGACTGCAAAGCTGGGGGTTATCAACAGTCAATTTTACAGATTCTTGAGACTTTGTAGTTGTAAGAAGTTTTTTGTCTTCCAGATGGTCAGTCTTATTGTCTTTCTGAAGGCAAAAGGCTACCCTTTAAAAGTTCTTCTAAA
>Ga0116227_10007531_pt1 | contig 21160 bp, 11 predicted proteins | sample S1TSphgellanicum_FD_89693 | JGI IMG/M metagenome (GOLD analysis project Ga0116227, IMG submission 89693) | Host-associated microbial communities from peat moss isolated from Minnesota, USA - S1T2_Fb - Sphagnum magellanicum MG | ecosystem: Host-associated > Plants > Peat moss > Unclassified...
GGCAAATGCAAGCCTTGAAATTGCCAATATCTAATAAAAGTGTGCTTAATGGCTGCTCGCTCTGGCATCCATTGAACTATAATAAAAAATTATGGCAATGTAAAAAGCATTGAAAATTTCCAATATTCTAAATAAAATTTCAAAAAAAAAGAAAAGAAAAAAGCCCAGCCTAACTCTTTCAGTTGTTGAGAAAGAGATAGGATGAGTGTACCTAAGTCCAAAAACCCCAAAATAAAAAATAAAAATAAAACAAAAAATTTACAACACTAATATATATTATTCTTCACTGCGCCGCGTTTGTATTCCACTCTTTCTCCGCCCAGTCAGAGTAAACAGACCATGACAGGACAGATGGATGACCGGATGGATGGATGAATGGATGGATGGGACAAATGGATGAAATGATGCTTCACGATGTCCTTTATTATATGTAATGTGGTTAGTAATTAGCTAAGTATTAGTAGGTTGCTAATGGGTCAGTAGTAAAAACAGAATTTGAGTTAACCACAGTGGTTAGCTAGGGAACTGGAAGCCAACAGAAAAGTGTTTCCTGTCCACCGACCATCCCTTCCTTATGGTGCGCTGATGGCCAGAGTTGCAAGCTTCCCTCTGGCCCAGTCGTTGCTGCTTGCGTCTTTAGATTACGCGCGCATGATGTCGAGCGAGCGATCATGGTCGGATGTAGTTAAAACTTGACTGTCGAATCCTAATCGATGAAAGATCGCTGTACTAGGATACGAAGAGGACGCACGGATTGACCAGTATTCTTGCACACTGCAACTTTACGTCTATGGCCAAGAAGTTGTACCGAGAAAACTGGAGGGTTTTGTGGAAAAAAGAGACCTACAAGCTCCCACCTATAAACAGCAGGATGAGAATCAAGACCTGCAACAACCCAAATTAGGACGTATCATGTTATGCACCAGCTCCACCCCCAGTTGAATCATAATCTACAATGTGGACTAGCTAAAATAAGTTTCTTAATCTGTCAGGGTCGCAGCGCTCATTCTACGTGGATCATGTCGACTGTCAAACAATTGCTTAATATAAGCGCTGCTAAAATGAGACAATATCCAGACTCCAGATGAACAAGCGCGGCTCGTCGCATAATGGCTCTGCCCTTTGAATGGCATACATTATAAGGATGATAAATGTTCAACATACTAAATTGGAAACACATGTTGGACCTTAGCATGGTGAAACCGAAGTGGATTCTTTCAGTTATGCCTGAAATGTTTCTATACATAGTGGACTCCACACGACCCTAGAATGTTGGATACCAAACTTTGGCCCCGTTAATCTGGCTGCATCACCAATGTCTCTTAGTGTCTACTTTTGAAAGGGAAGAGCCAATAAACAGGTTTAGAACCTGACCTAATTATGAAATAGATTCCACCCAGACATGACGTCTAGTTTGATCGGGCAGCGAATCCGACAATATCTAGCTGGTTTGCAGCCGACGCTATCTTAGCTTGCCCAGGCTCTAGACAGGATTAGTTGACTCAGCTCGAGGATGAAATTAGCAAAGCTCTAGATCCCTAGATCTCGCTAGCAGGTCGTAACAACAGGACACCTGACTGATTTCAGCTGCGCTAGATGCGAAAAAGTCTCCACAATACCCCAGGGGTGATGGCTCACTACTGGGATCTCAAAAAAGGTTCTGGGTTCAAACCCACTGGAGTGCAGGTGAAAGCCCTGGCAGCCCTCTGCCACTGAGCGCGACTTGGGGGTGCCAACTGCTTGTCGGTCCTGTCTGCTGTTGTGCTTCCACAAAACAAAAAAACAGAAACCAGAAAAAAATAGAAAGAATCTACAAAAAGTCTCAAAAATGTTCGGCACCGGCAATGATTGCGCTTGCTTCGTGACTCATGTCAGTTAAACTTGCTTCAACAGCTATAACAAAGTTCTGTACAACCCATGAGTCGACAACAGATGGAGTTGACTATACAAAGCTAGACTTTCAAAGATCATGCTTAATATTCTTTACTGCTACACGGTTTTACAAAGGCTAGACTTCTTGTGTATGACGCGAATATAAGATGTAGATAGACCTACGCGGTTAGTGTGTGCAGACCGTACGTGGTTGGATTAGTTCAAACTCCTCCAAGAAACCTGACATTATTAAAACCAGAGATCTACGACAACAAAAGGAAATCAGAAATCGTTCCATGTAAGAGTATGAGAAGTGAAAACTGCCGTGCATAAAAAATGAAGATCCACTCACCGTCCAGAATTGCAAGTCCTTATACGAAGTGGTCAATAGCTGTACCTTACAGTTCTCTCTCTCCGAAAGATTCTTTAGGTCTCGGCCTGCGGATAAGGTATTCCGGAATCTTATATGGGTCAGTGCAGCACAGGCCTCAGAGTTATTATGCATTTTCATGGAGTCGAGGAATTTGTGGACAATCCTAGTAGTCTTTCCAGCTTCATGAGCTCTATATGTAACCAACCACCCACGAGGAAATTATCAGTTGTGGCCCATAACAGTGATTCTGATCTCTTCAGATTCATTGAGCTGATGAGAACAAGGCTTAGACTGTGTACTTGTTGTACGCACTGTCCAGGACTGCAAAAGATGAGAATGCTTTATAATTACACTGCCAACAATGCTTGAGCTCCATGACATAGCAAAGTAATACTTTTGCTCAAGTTAATGAATCCTTTATATATAACATGGCTGTGGGTTCTTGAGGAATGTGCTACAAAGAAGATTAATTTCGAGTACAAGAAGCCGGTGAGAACACTCAGTAAATTGCAGCAAGAACCAAATGAGTATCGCATGTCTGTTTGTAGAAACAGTATTAGAATGGCTTGAGCACCGGGCTTACAGCTGCTGCTCATCGTAGCTCCAGAGACGGGGCACCCAAGAACTGCCAGAACCGTCAGACTCATAGCCATGATCTGAGTTCAATGGGTCGGATCCGAAGAACAGGAGCTCTGGGGGCGCTGGAAGCCGCATCGCATTGTAGTACACACTGCTAAGCACACTCGGATTGTTGAAAAGATCATCGTCGGTCATCGACGTGCGGAGTGATGCTTGATTTGTTTTGTCCATATCATGAGAAACTACTGCTGCTGGATCGACCATCATTTGTGCATCCAGAGAGTCATGTATTGACGATGTCGAACTGCTACTAGCTGTTGCAGCAGGACCTGCATCTGATACGTCTCTCATGACACCATCAACAAGTGTGGAAACATCCGCGGGTGTTGTTAGAATCTGCTCCACCTCTGCAAATGGGATCCTTGAGACGTCTGCAGCAGGAATTGAATAGCTTTTCTGCAGTCTCGCGTGATGGAACCCGCTGTTTGCAGCGTCACTAGCTGCGGCCTGGATTGACTTGTCAGAAAGGTCCAGCGGCCGAGGGATCGAGGAAGCAAGTTTCGGAAAGTTGAGAACCGCAGCAGGTCCTCGAAGTGCGAGTGCTGCGGTATCGTAAGCAAGGGCCGCCATTTCAGGCGATGCGAAAGATCCCAACCAAATGCGCGATTTGGTCTTTGGTCTGCGAATTTCCGTCACCCAAATACCCCAGGATCTCCTTCGTACTCCTCGATACACTGGATGGCGAGTTTCTCCTCCTTCGCCATTGAAATCTGTTCTGACCTTCTTGCCACGCGCTTCAAGTTCCACTTTGTTGGACAATTCACATCCTGCAGAATCTATCTGCTGCTGAAGCTCTCGTTCGCAAGACGAACCTGCATCCGGTGAGGGCAAATCGAGCTCGTCTTTCAATGCTCGACCTCTGGAGCTGGAGCTGTGTTGCAGAACTTCGACGGTTAGGTCACGACTCATCTCGTCTCTGGTTTCTGAAGGAACGGTTGCGAGAAAGCTGGAGATCAGAAGGTCACTGAGCCCACAATAATCTGTAGCGTAGATGCAGAGCGCCACCCAAATGTGTCTTGAGGTCGATCCAGCGAATAACCAGCTCCCGAAGAAGCTCTTTGCAGAGTGCGCTAGAATTTTGCAGCTACACCAATTCCTACCTGGTCCAAATATCTCCAGCACTCATGCGCGTTCGATTTCATGCTGTTCCTCAGCTTGATGCATAATTTTCTACTACTGTCCCTTTGAATCAGGTTTGGCAGATCTCCAGCTTCTCCTGCCATCTCTCTAGAGTCTAGTCTTGCCGGCTAACTGAGTAAGGTTTCAGAGAATGCTCACCAAATATTTCAACTCTAATCAACTGTTCTGAAAACATCTCTTCCTCTCAGAAGCTAGCTAGTAGTACTACTCTTTGCAGACAATTCAGATCTCGCAAAGTACGCTTGCAGCTCCAGTGGCAGCGAGCTCTAGCTAGTGGTGGACGCTGATCTGCAACAACATGGGAAGTTTGCTAATGGTTAGTCAACATCATCAGGGATGCTGAGAACACTTTCTGCCGTTTCCCAGGAAAGACTACAAGCAGACCAGGAATATCGACCGGATCATGAGCATCTAGTGTACTACATGTCCGGAAACTTCACGTCATCAGTCGTGGTTTTTAGTTCGTGTCCCTTTGCTGTCGACCGAAGGTCTTCTTGCACGGATCGCTCTCATGACTGCCGCGCCCCAAGTTCCAACCGCCTTACCTTCTCTAGACTCTAGACTCTCTCCCTGAGTTTAGTATACCACAGATGCAGTTACTTACTGTTTCTCCTCTTGCCTATATAGCTCTGGACAGGAGCTCCGGTTTGTTGTTGGGAGTTCGCTTTTGCTTTCGTCTGTACTCTAGGAGCTCTCTCTCTCTCTCTCTCTCTTCCTCTCTCCTTATACTTAGGGCCCTTTTGTTACACTTGAAACTTTAGGGACTAAGTAGTGCCCGCATGCCCTTGAGACTTAACCTTAGGGAGGTAGGGCCTATTTGCACTATGGGGCTTAGACTTAAGGCCCCTCTGCACTTGAGACTTGGACTTAGGGGCTTAGGGCCCCTTTGCACTAGAAACTTAGACTTAGGGTCCTTTTACACCAGAGATTGAGAACCAATCTTGACCATTGAAAGACAAAATCCCTGATTGGAGGAAATGGTCACATTGGTACTAATTCACTTTACACCAAGGCCTAAGAGACTAAGGTTATGGACCCTCAATCTAGTATAAAGGGCCTTAAGGTCTGTGGTTTTCTATGTAGCTTAACTTCTCTCTCTCTCTCTCTCTCCATTACACTAAGCCATAAGGTCCGTGATTTTGTTTGTCGCTAGACATCTTTTTAACCTCTCTCTCTCTCCCTCTCTCTCTTCCCCTTAGACTAGGGCTATGACAATTTTTTCGTGGCAAGATTTCTTTGAAGTTATCTCTCCCACGCTCCCTTAAACTTAGGGCTGTGCTTTTATATGTAGCTAGATTTCTTTTTAAACTTATGCCAGAACTACTATTATTGCCTCAACCCCAGCTGGGGGGGTTTTATCTCCAATGCATGAAGGAGAATAATAAAAAGCAATCTGGTACTATACTCAAGCAAAAAGCTTGGTACAGTGTTTCCAGAGTCAATTCTTGACTGTGAAATTGTCAGCCTTATTTACATTACACATCTGAACCCTAATGAATCCTTGATGAATGGCTGTGATGGGCATCATTAATCCTATGCTTTGGTCTATGAATGGGTGAGATGGAGTATCATCAGTGAGTATATTTGTCTCAGGAGGGGTGAGATGGAGAGTATCTATCATTAATAATGTTTTGTCCTTTGGCTGGGAATGTTTGATTATCTGGAAAAGAGGTCCCCAGGATATAAGGGCTTTTGGTGACTTGGGTCTGCATCATTCTGCATCACTCAAAGGGATAAGTTGTGTACGGTTATCCCCTTGAGAGCTACAGTTAAAAGAGCGCCATGTCATGCTCCTTACAAGATCCTCTACACAATGTGGTCGTTAATGGCCCCCCCAGGTTTATGTCAGGTCTATTGACAGACTCTACAACAATCAGATGTCGATAGACCCAACATAAACCTGGGGTCCCATTAACGACCACATTGGAAGTTACATCCCATCCGTTGTGGATGAGTTTTTTCATCGGATCTGGTCCTGTCCCTTGGAGCCTTTTTGTTTCATTGCGTTCCCAATGGCCATTCCCCATTGCAAGGAATTGCTATTGGGAATGCAGTGAACCCAAAAGATTTCAATTGTGTATACATATATAATTTTTTAATTTTTAAAATTTTAATTTAATTTTTTTTTTCCACATTGTTGCCAAAGGGAGGACTGTGGGGGGTAGTAAGTCAAGATAAGAACCTTGCCTGTGAACAAGAGATCATGGGATAAAGCCCAAGCACCTGTGTGTTACAACATGTAGCATTTTTGGTCTTGGTGTGAGACCTTGGAAATGGGTATTGCAATAATGGTGCAACACCACCAACATAGGTATTGCAAAATAATTCACAAAAGAAATTCTGAGACATGTGAACAAAGTAATCAAAATTCTCACTGCCATCTTCTGTGCAAGTTGTCCTGGCACATACATAATATGGCCCCTCTTTTTCTTGTTTCATTTCTTGGGTTGAAAAATACAAAAACATTCTAGGAAAGGCCTAGGGTGAGGGCATTCCCAAAATAAGGGGCTTAAGGCAAGGTGATAAGTTAGTCTCTAATGCTCTTAAATAGTAGCTGGAAGATTTTTTCTTTTTTTTCAAAGAGGGATGAGTGAAAGCATATTAAGGTGGTTAAATTTTGACGGATTAGAGACCTTTTTGAATTTTTTTTTAGTGTATTGAAAAATTAGTTTAAAATATGAATATTTACATGATATTAAAATTAACATTATTGGTTTTGTGTATTGTTATCATTCATACCCTTCGTAACATTATGTGATTTTTCTAACAAAAATAGGCTGCAGGTCATGACACATGTGTGAGGTAAACTTTGTGGTTTCATTGAAACTTCATAATATTTAATGTTTGATGGGACAATATATTGCAACTTGACATTAGTTTAATATATGTAATGTATGTCACAACTTAATGTCAAATCAAAAGTTCAATATAATATATGCCACAACAAACACCACATATCGTACATTGTAATGGATGAAAACACAAAGTTTATCTCACACATGTGTCACGATCCATGGCTCGTTGTGTTAGAAAAATCATATTTTGTTGGAGTGCTCGTTATTGACCATAGGTCTAAATGCAAGCAATAGTGGATTGAAATCAAGGGTGTAGGAATATACATGTGACTAACTAATTTTATATTAGACCTAATAACATCTATGCCACAATGAACGAAGGCCGGTTTCCATGAGACAATAGACATCATGGATGTAAATTAAGGTACATGCACTGAATCCATCTGACATTGTTAAGCCCTATACTTGCTAGATATGGACTTGAGGTGGGCGACCTTGCAATACAACATCACAAATACACATAAAACCTACCTTGAAAATAAGAAAGAATATTCTTTGTTGTGCCAAGGAAAGAGGTTGTCAATTACCTTCCTTAGTAGAAGGTCAAAAATTTGTGTCATATATTATTCTGCCTTAAGTAAACCTTTAAGTTGTATGTACATGTGTATTGAGAAATTGAACCCTTTCAGATTACATCCTTGTTCCAAAAAATTTCACCAAATGAAATGTAAAACTGAAGATTGTGATTACAATTCAAATATATGTCTGAAGGTGCCATGTATAGTTGCCAAACAATATATAGACAACACCTTAGAAGATTAGAATATTGGCAAAGTGTTTATATAATAAATCCTAACATTTGAAAGCCACCCTCAGTGAGATGCCTCAATGCATCTTTGGAGCTGTGAACATCCATCCAGAATGTGCATGGCAATCAGCAAGAGAGAGATCAGCTAGCTGAACTATGTTCCAATTTGATAACTAATGTTGGAGCTAGAGCTGGGTTCAAGAAAAACATCTTCTAGATAAGAGCCTTGAGAAAAGCAACAATGAAAGGGCCAACCTAGTACACCCATTGTTTGGTCTAGTTCCAAGCAACTGCAGCAGGCCCAGATTTTAAACTAGGTTTGGCTCCATGTATCATGAATATTGTTAAATGATTACGGCTCTTATCAATAATGTATCATGATTAAGGACAACTTATTCATTGAAATTCTACTCTTAGTTGGGAAGGACATTAAATTTAAACAATTGTCTAGTCCACTGCATATATGACTACATGTATTATGTGTATGTAACATGGTTTAACAAAAATATTATTTACCAGTATATAAGTAATATGTAACATCCGCAGATTCAAATTTCTAAATTAACTAAGTGTACCTCTACTCTTTCAAGCATTGAATAATCGACCTCAACAGATCCACTCATGGATAAATTTAGTCTTCAGATGAGAAATAAATTGATGTTGATTCCCTGCATTTTAATTGAATATGAAGTTGGTTATATGTAAAGATTTTATGGATATAAAGTGTAAGGTACTGTCCGTATGTTTAACAATTTTTATTTGATACACTAATTCTTTTGATCTATTACTTAAGCATTTGTAAGGTATATTGAATCCTTAAAATTTATATGACTACAATTTTAATCAAAAACTAAATTTAGAATGATTTATTCAATATTTACACATGTGAAATATCAATACATCTCAAATTTAACACATAGCCAAATATAATATAACTAACTGAAACATGTAAAATTTAGAAACTGAAATTTATAATTCAACAAATAATATGTGTGCTTGGGGGGAGAATTGGGACTTTGAATAATTAACAATCTACAAAGATTACATACCATTAGCATATAAACAAAATGGGCCCCACCAACTTTCCAAAGTTGAACATCATATACTGAAAATGGCATTATAATGAATTACCAAAATAAGAAACTCATCTACGTATGATTATAACATCTACTAATGTACTTCATAGTTGGGCTATACCTTCCTTAGGTCTAAAATGTGATGCTGTACCTGGTTGTTTAAATCAGACTTCCATTTGAGAACGAGTTTACTATGGTCAGTGCAGTGAAATTTGTGGAACTAATCATACATTTATGGGTGCATCCAAATACATAGACTGACTATTGAGTTTACTGTGGTTCAGTCGTACTTTTTCGAACAGGGCAAACCTAGGTGCGAGCTACCCAAAGAGCTATTGCAACAATATCATGGCTAAAGCGGTAAGGAAAAGCTGGGGATCAATGGGCCTGCCTTCATTAGGGCTCCCTAGTAAAGCAGAGGATATGATTAGGATAACGAGCTTGAAACAAAGGGCTCGTCTAAAGCTAGACCAAACGATATTGTCACAAAATGCACAAAGCACTTTTCAAAAGGATGCTTTAGTTTCAATGACATCAAGGGAAAAAGGTGCTTTAGCCATATCAAGTTCTAATATGGAATTTAATGTCCATTATAAAGTTTCAATTTAAATAATCTTGTCTTTGGGCCAGTTTTTTCACCTTAAAATATTTTTTCACTTGTGTTGGTTATTTGCAAAATGGGTAAATTTCATTAAAAGTGGGTTTCAAATGCTAAATCGAAGCATTTACTGCACATGATTCAAAATATTTGTTAAATACATATAATATTAGTGACAACGGGCAGATTTAAAAATTCAAGTTGAAACTCGTTTTACCACCAACATTGAGGGGAAGGAGATTTAGGCCTTATCTAATATCAATGTAAATTTTTAGTGTCAAGTTTTGACTCATTCTAAGCTAAAGCCCCTTTATGAGGAAATCATAACTCATGGCGTTCAATCCCAAGTCCCTGTTCTTTGGCAGATAACATTAATGTATTACAGTTTTGTCTCTGCAATGGCTTTGGCTGGGTCAAAAAACATTTTAATGAGATTATATTATGGTTGAAAATTCTTAGTGAACAATGTAGTGGAATTTAGTACAACTAAAAGATCAATGCAATGGCAATTTTAAGGTCTGATGGCTTTTTATGTTTAAGTGTTACAAGCTACCCAGCCTAGCAACAATTTTTCTATTTAGGTGTTTTAACTTAAAGTTGGATTGGATCATCATCGATCCTTTATATTAGCTTGGTTGCTAAAGAGGGATAAACTGTATAGGACATCTAAAATGACAATCTTTTTACAGTAAAAGAATGACCGAACCAGTACTATGTACTAAGATCGATTGATTCACATTGTTCTTTATTATAAAGTTTATTCTTTCCAAGCTTGATTCATGTTCACCATGGATATTCAATCTAAGTTTGAATGATATCATGAAAAAGATTGGAGTCCAGTGATCTTCATGAATTTTTTGAAAGTGATTTTCAAGCAGTCAGAGGTTTCATTGAAGTTCGGAGAACTCATTGGGCACTTTCCCTTGTGTTTCTAGCTTCCATTGTCTTTACATTTTAGTCATGAAAGAATGTACCATATGAAAGAATTCTTTCACATTTCCTGACTAAGTTTTCTGAAGGTTGTACGAAGGGATGTGATAAAATGCTAATAAGACATTCCCATTTCAGACATCTGAATGGATTCATTTGGCTCAGGCCAACTTTCCTTGCAGTGTGCACAAGTGTCTAGTTCCTTTTCATGGCTACTGTGATGCAACAGCCACCAGCAAACCATGAGAAATGAATGGGCAGGAAACATTTTTCCATTGGGTTCCCCTTCTTTAGCTATCCTTAATGGTTAGTTCAGCTCCAGTTTGTTTTGTGCCTAGCTACTATCAATTCTGATTCTTAGAGTAAGTTTTAAGAACCACACAAATTCTTTAAAAATAAAATTAAAAAATTCAAATTCAGGGAACCTACCACTTTTTGAAAAATTGGAAAAAGAAACCACCGATTTTCAAGCACACCAACAATTCTCAACAAAATATGAACGAAAAATCTCAAGAGAGGGATATAAGCCTTTTCCACTGGGTTACACCATCTTTTGTGTCAAAAATCAAGTGATCATTTCATTTTTAAAAAGACATGATGCAATGCCTTGTAACCTAAAGGCATGTCAAACTTTAAATACAAACTATCAACAATAATTATTGTGTAAAAATGTGTCTTGTGGTTGAAAGTTCCTTCAACCTCAATGAGGTTGTGGGTTTCTAAACCTCACCTAAGTTTTTATCCTTACTAAGTTGAGAACTAGACTTGAGTCTCAACTCTGTAGCTGGCCTGGGTATCAGGTGTGAGGCAAAATGAGACTCAACTGATTTTCAAGGAACCAATTCTAACATGCAGGGATACCTGTCAATTCTCATTTTGAGGACCCTGAACCCAAAACCGAAGGGCCTTAGAAAAGCTATACCGATTGGACCTGGAACCAGCAGTCTAAAACTCTGGACCCAGACCTGAAACTGATGAGTTTTAGATTTTGAAAATGTGCCCTAAACCTGAAACCAGGGGGTCTTGCATATTGGAAAAAAAATTAGACCCAGACCTTCCAGAACCCACCAACACTGGTCCTGACCTGCCAAATTGGGTACCCACCCAACACTAGTTAATAATTAAGTAAATGCATTAAGCAAGGTACCAGCCAACATACATCACCAAGATGAAACCTGATGTCAACTCAGTTGTTTCATCGACAAGTGCATCAGGACAAGCTTCCAATGTATGGTGCACTGGTGGCTATTGGTTCATGGTGGCCCATTTGCAGCTTCTAAGACTTACTTTCCACAAAAGTTTACTTCATGCATAAATTTGCCCTCCTTGTGGTATGACACCCCTTGTGTTCAAAACACAATCTTTGCCCCCATGTTCATTTGCTGTGCATTGTTTTGTTTGGGCAAAGCCTTGGCAATGTTTTTTCAGAATTGTGAAAAATGAGTGTTTTCTGGGATTGCTGATTGCCAAATTTCAGGACAACTATAATTATTAAAAAAACATTCTAGACTCTACTTCAGCTACTAGTACAGGTACCAACAATATATGTATATGTATTTTCATATTTATTTTTTGTCCAAGTTTGGCTAAATGGTCTTATGTAATGACTAGTGCTAAGTCACGAAATTGGAAAAAAGTTACAACACTGGTGGGGTCACTGGTGATGTCAATTATAATTACAATGGTCTCAATCACATGGTAAGACCTTTTGTGTTCTGATCGCCTGAACAAGGGAGAGCATCCACATGATGTTTTTCACTTTCCAGCATCGAATATAACTTAGAACAGTAGGTAAAGTTGCATGATTTCCTTATAGCAAATCCAAGCAATGAAGTTGTAAGTATTATGATCGTGTCATGGAGCCTGCCAAAAAGTTCGGAAACTCTTAGCTAATGATACAATCTTGTCGCACTACCCACTGGTTTGCTTGCAGGTGTACTCTCTCCTTTAAAGAACAAAAGAGTTGGACAATGATGATGAGTCTACAAGTACTAGAGACCTTTTTGAACACACAGAATGGTGAGCACTGTGCACATTGGGTCTGCCTCTGAAGGGGTTTTGGGTACTCTTTGGGTGATTACCTGACCAAGCACCCACCAGTGCACCATCCATTGGAAGTCCATTATGAGTTGGTTGTGGATGAATCACAACTGAGTTGCAAAGGTTCCACTTCCGTTACCTACCTTGTGAACCTACCTAGGTCACCACCTAGGTAAGTGGGCAAATATCATAGGTAAGTAGGTAGAAAATAAAAGTGATTACTATGTAGATAACTAAGTAGGATAGGTATAGAGTGGCTATTATTATGTAGGTGAACACAAATTCAAAGAAATGTCTCTCCTTGTCCATGTACCATCTGTCTAGTTTGGATGGGTCCAGGTTCAGTCTAATGTTATGTGAGTATCCAATTCGTTGGAGGTAAGTCCCTTACTGTATTTCATGTGTTGTTACGTCAACAACAATAGACAATTCTTCAAGCACAAATGTTACATTGCAATGGGCTTTGTTGGCAAAATAATGAGATTTTTTGAAAATAAGAAGTCACATTGCCATAGCTTGGGCATGCCACATGCCTAATAGCACATCTTTTGAATTTTTGAATGAAAGTAAGTTCAAACTCAAACACACCTAAACAATTGAAACATGTTTTTTTGTTACCCGATTGCTCACTTGCAAAACTTAAAAAGATGCATTGTAAACTACAAGTCTACAAATGGGATTTTTGCATTTCAAAAATATTTGGAAATGAATCACCAAAGAGTAGAATGAGTGAATTGAACAAAAGAAAGATTGAGTCAAAAAGAAAGGTCTAGCCTCACCCCATCTAGTATTTCTTTTTTTTTGGTAGTATCATTCCTTACATTTAAAATGATCCTCATTAAAAGCCTTTTGATCCTCTTGAAGAGGATTTGGTGTTATTCATTGCCAAAGAACTTGTGCCAATTATTTTTTTGAAGCACCATTGGTTGGAAGGCTAATTTTGAGACAAAATTTTAAACTAAAATTAACCTCAACACAACAATTGATAAATGAAATTTGGCCTAGGATGACATAAAAGACCAAGGAAAGGTTTGTATTTTCAACTATTGATTGGTGTAAAACTTGCACTATTAATTTTGATGTATGGATGTCAAGAGGGTCAATGGATACTTTTGTTCCCATCGTAAAAACTTGATTTTTGGAAACAATGGAAACATTTGGGAATGCCATGCCTTTGCATGTCAATGAGGTGTTTGCAAAACATGGGTTAAATGTTTGGGTCAAAAATGAGGGAAGGTATCTCTCGAGTCTCAACCATGACCATCATTTTGACATTTTTTGTTTCATGTGAAGAGTTCAGATTGATAACACCATTTGTAGGATTTTGTTGGGGGCATGTGGGTCAACATGCCACAAATGATTCCAAAGTTTGTGTTAATTTAACTTCAATTTCATTTAGGGAATCACAATCTACTTTGTGAACGATGATGAAATGGACCAAAAAGAGTGAGAAGGGACAACAAGAGTGACATAAAACACATTTGAATTTTAGCATACAATGGAATCCCCCATGGAAGTTGAAACCTTCAATAAAGATTTAGTTTGCTTCAAGGGTCATTCTATTCCAAGAGATTTTGGAGTTCAAGCAAACCATTGCCCTCTACCATGGAAGACATCACTACAAGGAGTTTTCACATTAACAACTAATTTTTGAATTTTTTGGGTCATAAATGACACATGTGATCTGAAATTCCTATAGTCACCTTGGACAAATTGCATAAATGTTTTGTTGAAAAAGACATTATGTGGCACCAAATTGAAACAACAATTGCATCAATGTGTAATTTACACCCTTTTTCATCCAATTGACATCTAGCCTACATAGTATGGTCATTTATGATTTATTTTTTAATGATTAAAATGCACTATAGTAACATATGTCCATGTGGCACCATCATTTGTAACTAGTTTTATGACTAAAAATCATGTATTTAATTGATTCCAAACTTATGAAAAATCCATAATTAACAATTGACTATTTGGAAGTTGAAAAATTAAAAAGAAATTTTCACTTGGCGACCACCAAATGATGCAACAAGAAATATTAATAATGTGTTGCCACATTAAATGTTCCAACAAATAGATGTTAACAATGTTTTGTCTCAAACTTGATCCTAACCACTAGGTGAGAAAAAGTTCAAAATTGACAATTTAGTCCGAAATTAGTTAAATACATGTTTAAATGTGAAAATTTGAAGATGCATAATTTTTTTGATCATTGAAATGTTCACACATGGCAAGCTCCAAGTTGAACAAATGCCACCACATAACCTACCTAAGTTAAATTAAGTTAAACCACCTAGCCCTATTAACTTAAAGTGCCTAGGCTAACAAACCTAACCTACCTAACTTAAGTTGCCTAAGCTACAATCATGCGTTAGGGAGCCTAGGTGTCTTAGGCTACACATCTCAACCTATAGTAGGCACTTAAACTATTTAAATTAAACTAGGGTAGAGAGGTTGCAATAATAAGGATTTGATCCCCTCACCTTCAATATCCCTCACCTTCATATTGAAGGGAAAAATGCCTACTAATGTACCAACTTTTTTCTACATAACATGAAATGGCAACTTACCTAACTTACCTAAGTGATGTAGTCAACCTACCACAAGACTTACTTAAAAGTTGCTTAAACTAATTAAAGTACCTATGGGCCTACTTAAGGATTGCTTAGGGTACCTAATAGCTACATAAATTCTCCTTAAATTACCTAGGGTACTTAGGTGCCTACCTAGGGGCTAATTAGGCTATGTAAAGGTTACCTAGAAGTTACTTAGGTTGCTTAAGCTACTTAAAGGCTACTTAGGGTACCTAGGGGTTACCTATGGGTTGCCTGAACTAACTAAGGTACCTAAGGGCCTATCTAGGGGGACCTAGGCTACTAAGATACCAAGGTGCTTGCCTAGGGGCAATTTAGGTTATGTAAGGCTACTTAGAAACTACTAGGCTTTACTTTAAACAACCCTTAAATATTATGTAAATTTAAGGTATTTATTTAAGGTATTTAAGGGTTACCTTGGGGTTATTTAAGTTACCTAGGAACCTACCTAAAGTTGTGTAAACTACTTAAGCTACCAAAGGGTTATTTTAAATAAGTTAGTTTACTTATGGGCCCATGTTTAGTCTACCTAAGGTACCTAAAGGCTGTTGAGTGGCTACTTAAATTATTTAAATGTGATCTACCTAGGGTGTACATAGGCTTACTTAAGGGTTACCAAACAACTTAACACTAAGAGGGATGTGTTTCTAGTTCATTAAGAACTTCACTAATTATTTAAATGAAATCATGACTTAACTCATTAGATTATAAATCTGGTGAATCCAACACATCTTTTATGATCAACAACAAGTATCAACAAGTGAATTCACTAGGAATTAATCAAATTAAAAATTGTCACATGACATTTTTTTAAATAATTTTTTGAATAATTTGAATAATTTATTAATATTAAATTAATATTTATTAATATTAAATTAATATTTATTTTTTCATTATTAATCAAAATATCATTTTATGAATGTATGGTAAACATAGAATGCTCACCATATAGTCAATGTACACCATTGACCACATGGAAGTTTTAGCAAAGTTTTTGCCCTTAGATATCAAGGTGATAACCAATTGCCGTTACCATCCACCACATCATTTGGTATGAAACAACTAGGGCGATGATTAGATTTCTTATGTTGTTTATCTAATTGTTTTACAAAAACCAATTTTAACTATAGTTATTTTCTTTTCCATATTATGTCCAAATGGGAAAAAAAAAATCATTTTAGAAGACTTTTTTGAAAATGTACAAATCTTCAATATTTTAAAGAAAAAAAAACTGCTTAATTTGATGGAAAATACATTTGAACCTTGCAATTTACTACATTTCAATATTGGTGACTTGAAAAAAACTCTTTCTTTAACCATTACTATCTTTTTCATACTTTGTCCAAATGATAAAACTTAAATTTCATTCTATATTTTCCTTCTAAGACTTTCACATATATATATATATAGATAAAAAATTGACTGAAAATGCATTTGAATTTTTTTATTTCATACATTTCAACAATATGTTTTGATAACTGTTTTTTCAAATAACATAATTTGTAAAAAAATCTATTTAAGAAACAACATTGATTTTTTTGTTTCAGAACTTTTTTTAAAAATCTTATTATATGGTATGACATTATATCTTGCAAATTTTAAATGTATATTTAGTCAATAATTTTTAAATAATTTTTTAATATCTTAATTATAATTATTAATAATTCATAAATGTTATATAAAATATTAGAATTATGTGAATTAATAAGTTTTCAATTTTATAAAATTTATTCAATTTTATTAAAAATATTAAATCTTTGTACTTTTAAAGGTTTTGATAAATAAATAATCATGAAATTTCAATAAATTCAGAAATTAAAATTAAAAATCAACTTAAATCTATGTTTACAATAATTTGAATAACACAAAAATGAATGCTAGAGAACATTATTTTGATCTAAGGATAAATTATTTTAGCATTCTATAAAGTGCTCACATTCTATGTAAACGTCTTAATTATTAATTTATACACACATCATATTTTTGGTATTGTAAATTATATTTATTTTATTTTGAATGATTTTTTTATTTTCTCTTTGGAAAGGTCTTTTCAGTTGTGAAAATAAACTTAATAAAATAATAATATGTTTTAAAAGTTGTATGAATTCCAAATTTATTAATGAATTTATAAATACATACATTTAATAGATATTTACATTCATACATATACATATATATTCAAATATCTATTTGTACTTATTTATAAATAATTTGAATAACAAAAAGATGAATGTTAATGAATAAGGCATAAATGATTTCACCTCTAGTGAAATTGCATTAGGTTAAAACATTAAGTAGTGAACCCATTTCAATTTTAAAACTTCATAGTGATGAAATGGGTTAGTAAACTAAACTTTGCATGTTTTTAATAGTGTAAGGATTTATTTTTAAATTAAATTTGACGTAAATATTCTTGTGCATCATTCCCATTTTAGTTATGTAACACATAAATAGCAAATAAAACATAATTGAAAACCAACATAACATGTTGCATGCCCTAGTTAGCCATTTAACACATGTACATTTACAACTAGATGATATTTGAACTAGATGAAACATGTTGTTTAATCACTTATGAAGCACATTACTAGTCACCAAAACAATTAAATTTTCCTTTATTGTTGGTAACCATTCATCGTGAATGATATGAACATACTTTCATCTTCATTTTAATAGTCACAAATCATAATCACATATACAACTTAAAACCATTTTGTAATTGAGTATGTGATTACAAATTGCTTTTATTATGGTGCCATGAAGGATAATTTAAATGATAATTGCAAAAATGGTTGATTTAAACACCAATAAAAAACACATGATTTTTTGTAATGTAATAGTTAATAACATTTTAACATAATATGTTAAGTTCATAGGTTTGGGTAATAACCCAAGTTGTTAATATTTAGGGGTGTGCGGTTGCATAATCATGTGTGTTGCATCAAAGTTTGGATTATTCACTATTTTTTAATGTGTTTCATGTTGTTATATCATTTATAAGCCAAAGGTGAGTGAATTGTTTGACACTTGACTTTAATGACATCCAAGATTTTGAGTAGAACCTCAAGTTTTACGACAATGCATGCAAAAACAAATGGTACAATCTTAAATCCTTTTTTTTTTTTTTTATGTTATATTTTCAACATCACAAATCTCACAATATGTTGGCAATGAGTCATTCAATATGTTGGAGGAAAGAACTTTACATATATGTTGTAGGTGAATATGCCATACATGTGTTGTTTCCATTCTTAGTTTGTGCATCCAAGTTTTTGAATCCAAATGAAGTAGGTGCAAAAAATCTTAACTTTGCATCACAAAGTTTTTTAAATATCAATTTGTATGATTTCATGGAGATTGATAAAAAAGATAACATTGCTAGTGATCAAAGAAGTTGAATGATTTCAAAAAAGTCATTGAAGAAAAATGCAAAAATTCACTGGCAGGGTGGAAAGCTTTTGAAGTACAATTTTCTTATTTTGGGTTTGTAACCCAACAAATTTTAGGGAGTGTTGGTTCTTAGATTGAAATGAATAGAGTCTTTAGTATCGCAAGTATTTGCATAAACATGTGATGCTTTTGGTCAATCATAGGAATTTTGAAATAATTGTAAGCATTTATAAGAATTGACCAAATTATGCTCATTTTTGTGGGTGCTAGTGTCCATGGAGCAATTTATGGAAATAGAAGAAGCCTTAATGAAAAAAAATGAAAATATAATTACTCTTGGTCTTTACTTTGGTAATGTTTTTGGGCAAGAATGTTTGAGGTGTGATTAAGGATAAAAGATAGGGGGAAAATTTTGGGGGTGTTTTGGAAGCAAAATTGGGCTAGAATTCAGGGGGTGTTTCACAATAGAAATAGGGAAAAGATTGGAGGTGAATTCGGGGGGTGTTTAAGGGCTTTTTTTAAGGGTTGAATTTGGGTCGTTTGAGGGGCTAATTGGGAGATACCCAAAATATATTCAAACCTACCCAAGAACTATGAACCAACCAAATGTAAAAATTTGAAAAAGAATTAGATCTGGAACTACACCTAAAATTTTAAACCCAGAACCAAACCGGGTCCCACTTTGAAGGAAAAAAATTTTAAATTTTAAAAAAATAAAATTTGAAACCTTCGCCATGAAAATTTTCAAAACCAGAGCTGGAGGTTCTTCCTCAAACCTAAGAATGGTCTCGACACTAGTTCAGTGTAGCCCCTCTGGGGTAAAGACGTGATTTTCACTTCACAGCAATCACAGTGCAGCCTTTCATTACAGTTTGATTGATTATCAACAGTCGTTGGGCTTGTGTTGGGGGGCAGTGTTTTTCCTTTCTCAATTTTGTGATGTAGAATGAATGAGACGATCAAACATGAGACCGTTTAGGCAAATCTGGCAATAAAAAATATTAAAATATTGAAGCATCATTGGACATATTGTTAGCTACCTGCTTAGATCTGATGTAGAATCTGGATTTCTTAAAAAGAAATGAACATTTTTGGAAATCTGGCAATCAGAAAAACGGATGAGAAAACTCAAATTTTCTAACATTTCTGAAAAGAATCGCAAAAAGAAAGCGCTTGAAGACACAAGATGGCGCCTAACGATTTGGAAAGAACTTCCTCAGACTGATCGTCACTGTCACACACTGGCAGAAAAGATACGGGCAGCAGCAGCAGCTACATCTGTCAGCGGCAGAACAGCCGCCTACAGGGGAGGGCAGGCGTTGAAAAGTTTGTTGAGGGAACCGTGTGGTGTCAGCACCGGGGCAGTAGCCGTGAGCGCCGGATGGGCGTTTTCGTCCCCATTCGCTTTCCACTTCCCCCCCCCCCTCGCCCCCGCAGTAGCCCATCTATGGTCCCATCTACCAGTCTGTCCAATGTTACTCTGGAACCTAATAAATTAAGTGAAGAGTTACCGGCAGAATTTGTTCTAGTGAATTTGAAGGGCTCATTATCAGTTTTGTGTGGTTATTTGATTTGTCAAATAACCGGCGGCTCAGGTTCTTAAACATTTTCAGAATCCAAGGAGGTCCACTGTTTCCAGTCTTCCACCGAGCCAAAATCAGAATCAGAGAACCGTCAGTTCCAGTTATTTCAGAAACATCAAAGGACCAACACTTTTTTCCTGAAAGATCTGGCAAAGAACTGATGGTTTAGAAAGGAGGTTTTTGAATTTTTAAAAAAAATAGAGAACCAAGGTTTTATGCCCAATCCGAATTTTTGATTTTTTTCACCCCACTGGGTAAGTGAATTGATAACCGGCAAGTATCTGTAGCAGATTTTAATAGCTGCACAACACTGCTCCTTACTTCAGTAAAATTTTTACCTCATTCATACACCTCATGATCTACATAGGTTTGGTTCATGATAACTTTTGTCCCTTGCTTTACAATAGGTAAGGCCTGTTCTCTAGTGAATTTTTCATAATGCAAGGCCAGACTCAACCATTGCCCTTATTTTGAGAATGCCCCACCATAGGGCTTTACCCTCACATAACAATCTCCATGCAAGGCACTACTTTACACATATAGGCATCAGATTCCACTCTAAAGAAATAGGAGTAAAAGCCTCCCCCCTCCTATGCTTGAGACCCTCCTATTTTGTGGTTGCATCCATTACAATGAACAAAATGCGATCTTTATTGTTTGTCTCCCACGTATGTCATGAGCTGTGGCCCACTGTGTCCAAAAAACCCACATTTTTTTGTAATGGATATTTGCAAGGCATTTTTTAAAAAAAAGAATGCTTGTTGTGGTAGGCATTCCATTTTTTGAAATTTTTTTTTTCCATGACACCCATTGGCTATCATGGGAAAAATGTTCATAAAAAAACAGCAGAGGTCTTTATGCTTGGTAACGCCTGTGGTCTCATGTTTTGCCTTACACATAGTGACTAGGGTAGAATGGTCGGTGAGCAAACACTTAAGTGCTCAGGGCAGGCCAGATCCAAGGGGAGGGCTCCGTTGTTTCTGGTGTCTTGACAAAACCTTAACCCCTCTTATTGGCACATCTGGTGCACTAAAAATCATCAAAAACGAATTAGAATTGAAAACTTACGGCCCCCAAAGTAAAGGGGTGAAAAACTCAAAAACCAAACCACTGAAAGCTACAAAGCCAGTTCCCAAACACCCAAAACATTCCTGATATGTTGCTCTGTTGCTATTAGAGTTCCAAGATGATTTGTAGAACTCAAGGTGGCACTCCTACAAAACTTTAAATCATTTTAAATTAACAAGAAATTTAAAAATTAATAAGCTTTGAAAGTGGGAGAGGTCCAAAGAAAAGGGGAAAAAAAAAAAAAAAAA
>Ga0116227_10007534_pt1 | contig 21157 bp, 13 predicted proteins | sample S1TSphgellanicum_FD_89693 | JGI IMG/M metagenome (GOLD analysis project Ga0116227, IMG submission 89693) | Host-associated microbial communities from peat moss isolated from Minnesota, USA - S1T2_Fb - Sphagnum magellanicum MG | ecosystem: Host-associated > Plants > Peat moss > Unclassified...
AGGCGAGTCAAGCGCGGAGAGGAGCGGGTGAGGCAAGGGCAACAGGTGTTTTGGGGCCGGCGTCGGGGGGGGGGGGGGGGGCGTGAGGGAGTATAGTTCCAACTCAAATGATGTTGTCGCTGAATGATCATGATAGTTTACAAGGTGTGAATTGGCCATTTGTATGCAAATTGGTTCATTGTTTTTCGAGGTTTGCAATGTGGGGAGGTTATAGTTATGACTTCAGTTATATGATGTACATAATTCCATTATGTAATGTGAGAAAGTCGAACAATGATTAATCCACATATGGATCGACTAATATGTATGTGCATATTTGGGGTGTAAATTATACAAATTATATTTATCCATTCATTTTTTATTAATTGTCATTGTTGTAAATGATCCTTGAGTTGTCATCTAATGCATGCATGACCTAATAATCCATATATCAATATTGGCAATGAGGTTAACTGGTGACATGTCCTTGTTGGTTGTTTTGAATAAATGGAATTGGATACATGTAAATGACCACACTTAAACGACCACATGGTTACCTACATGGGGAACCATATTTGGAACATGTATGTTCCATCACAATGCATATGCATGTAAATGGGATTGGTCATATGAATGGAATATTCCATTCATCTCATATGTATATACATGAGTGAGGCAAGTGGTCTTTTTATAAGTAATACTTTGTAAGGAAAGAGGTAATACTAGTGTAGACAAAAAAATCTTAATAAATTGGAACATATTTAAAATATATATGCATGTGAATACATGAAGAAATTGAACGGAGTGGCAAGGTCCAATGGGATCCTAACAAAATCCAATAATGGTGGGATTAGAGTGAAAAGCATGGTGAAGTTTGTATGAAGTGTGGTGAAAAAATGAATGTAGTGGCAAGATCCATTAGGATCCCATTAGAATCCAATAATAAGTGGGATCAAAGTGGAAGGTGGTCACTTTTGTCCAAGTGTAGTGATTTGTGGCATGTCCAATTTCATTCAAATTGAATTTGGGTGGAATAATGTAATGGTTTCGACCACAATCTAAATTAGGTTAAAAAAGATGAAAACCCTAAGCCTCCACTAAACCACACGAAACTTCCAAGCCCATTGAACTTGGTAGGGTGAGCTTAAGTTCATGTGAAACTCCAAATTTGCTAGCAATGGTAATGGAATTCCAAGCTCCTCCCACTATCAATCCTCCTCTTATTCCTTTCACTTTTTTTGTTGAGTTTTTATAGTGCAATTACTCTTGTCACTCCTTCTTATGAGCATGAAAAAATAATTTAAAAAAAAAATTGATTGTATGTTGACACCTTGTCATTACTTCCTCCTTTGTTGTGAAAAAACCAACGATGATAGGGAAAAAAACTCTTCACCCACCAACGATAATGATGATGATCCAATAGATGTTGCCCATTGTTAATTAAAATGTAACCAAAAAGCTAAAGCAACACATTTGACTTATCTTTTATCCATATCAATAGTTTTTTTAATTTGAAAAAAAAAAATTCATTCATAATTTTTTAAAAAATGATTAATACATAATTATCTTCACAACCAATTTGTTGAATTTGTTGAATACACATATCTTTCTATTTTTTAAAAGTAAAAAATATGTTGTGTTGATACATGGAGGTTTGTCCTAAAACTAGATAACCAAACAACAATAGTTATTACCTTGAAAATGAATACTTTTACATTGGGGAATCTCCCAAGTTTCACAAATTTTCTGTTGGGATGAACCAATCAAAAAGGCTTATTGCACCCAAAAAAAACTTGAAAAACACCCCAAATTAATCTATCTATGAAAAAAAAATAGTTTGGTTATTTTGTTTATCAAGTTGAGGTCTCTCAAACCATGGTGCCTCTTCCCACATTCTTGGTATTGTTGGAAAGCCTTTGATGAAAGGGTGCATTGAGTTGATTTCATAATGTTTCAACCCATAATGGAGAAATTATTGAATGTTGAGCATTTTTTCCATTAAAAATTCATTTAAATCAAAAAAATTATAGTGAAACTTGAGCACTCTCTTTCTATTCTTGGAGAACCCACAATGAGTCGAATTTAATGAAGTTGATTTGAAAAAATTTAGGGTTTAGGGTCAAGAGATAATGAATTTTGAATAATTTCAAAAATTAAAAATTCAATTAAATTACAAAAAAGGGTTTTGGAAGGAAAAATTAGTTGGGTAACTAATTGACACTTGGGCAAACTGCACAGGCTACACCATTTAATATGAATAATTCATGTATCCAAATAGAATTACTGTATACGTATATATTCATGTACCCTATCCATTATACATATTGGAGAGCGGACTACCCTAATTCGGATTGACTTTGAGTATGATTTTGTCAAAAGGGCAAGTTGGGTTGGGAACTTGGGATTAGAACTTAATTAAGTACTTTAATTAGCAGATACTTCATAGTTTGTATTAAATTAGTATGTAGTCAATCAATGATTTTGTCAAAAGGAGAAGTTGGGTTGGGAACTTGGGATTAGAACTTAATTAGTAGTTTAATTAGCAGGTACTTCCTAATTTGTATTAAATTAGTATGTACTTAATCAAACAAGGACATTTGGAGAACAGACTGGGTTTGACATTTTGGACCTACAGCGGAAAAAGGAAAAGAAGAAGAAGAAGAAGAGCATTTGCTTTCTTTCTTTCTTTGTCGGTCTTTGCTTCTTCTCGTTGTCGAGAAGGTTTTCTTCTTCTTCTAGTCGACGAGGATCGCTCCTCCTCGTCGTCGTCGTCGTTGAGGAGGTTTGTTTCTTCTTGTTTGTTTGTTTGTTTGTTTGTTGAGGATTGGGTGTTGTTGTTGTTGAGGAGGTTTGCGTAGATCTGCAATTTGTTTTGTTTGTTTGTTGGAGGAGAAGATGGTGGAGCGGGATGAAGAGGGAGAGTTTCTGTACGATCCCGACGAGCAGTCGTCGTCAAGAGAGATGTCGCCGCAGGCTTTGGAGCAGCAAGAAGAAGAAGAAGGAGGAGGAGGTTTCTATGAACGCTCTCCCTCTTCAGCGCCTCGTCGACCAGAATATGATGACGATGACGAGGAAGCTCCCAAGTCGAAACCTAGAAAGCGTTTGGTGAAGAAGAGTGGGACGAGAGAGACTCATTCTCCAGAGGAAACACAACAAGAAAGACGACACCGACAAGAAGAAGAAGAAGAAGCGGAAGATTATGTATCATCTCCTGTGGTCAGGCGTAAAAGCAAGGACAGAGAGGAGGGTGAAATCCGGAAGAAGGTGAAGAAGGCTAAGGATACACCCGTCACGGGTAAGAAACGTAAATCCGCCATCGGCAGTAGTTCTTCGGATAAACTTGCTAGAAATACAAAGGGTGGGGTTCGCAATAAGGGCTCAGATTGGGAGGGTTCTGAGTTCTCCACCAAGAAAGGGGCAAAAGAAATGAAGGAGATGTGGGACTCGGTTGCAGGAAACGGCGATGATTCAGAGGTCAGGAGCTCTCTCTCTCTCTCTCTCTCTCTCCATTATTAGGGTTTTGAGACCTTTGAATTGCTCTTCTATGTTCACATCTTTGGCAAGAAATGGCTATTCTTTTGGAGTCAGAGCCTTCTCCTGTCATTCTTTTTCCTACAGGTTTGTAGACTCTGGTGTGTACGTATGCAACCAGATATGGCTCTTGTTTCATCTGAGAATTGACAACAAACCAGCATGATTTGGTCTTCTAGGGTTATAGGCATCAGTGCATAATTTCGGTTAGATGCATCCAGTCAATCATATTGTGGGAGAAATTCTCAATACTTTGCTGATCTTTTCAAACTCAACTGGATTCTTAAAGTATTGCATAAAGTGGGATCTATGTCCTCACATGCCTGTCTTCTCGGGTCTCGAACATCACCTCCAGAATCACCTTGTGATTACCCTATCACCATCATGAGATGTGTCAATACCATTGTAAATGGACAACCTTTGTGATCCATCTGTGCTGAATTCGGTCTTTCTGTCATGACTTCCACCATCATTTTTTTGGTGATAGACTTACTGTTGATTGATTAGGAGTTTGTGAGATACCATTGGTGGATCACATCAAGATTCTTGCTACTTTTGTTACAGAGTGGTTGACACATGGTCCTGCTTCCTGATCTGTACCTGAGTTGTCATCTGGCTTGAATGAGACATTAGTAGGAAATGCCTTCTTCCAGACCCTTGACTATACTTACATGGTGTCAATATTTACATTGTCATCAAACTGTTATTCCTAGTATGTAGTTTGGTCTGCAGATTTTATCCTGATATTTGGTGATGGAAAGCAGGAAGACAGAGAGGGAGTACCTGATGATGAGGACAAGAACTTCATAGATGATGAAGGAGTGCCTGAAAATGAGCGCTACATCAGTGATGGGGAACAGAACTCAGCTGGGGATGCTCCACAGGTTGATGCTTAACCCAGACCTTCCAATTGATACTTTGAATTTGTTTCTGTCATAATTGGGAGCATCCATTTTTTTTGTTTACATGCTTTTGAGATGTGCTGTTGGATGGGACTTGCTTAGGGTTAACCCAAGTGTTGGAGTTTCCCAATGATTGTTCTCAAGGTCTCTTCACAAACCCCTTTGCAGGCAGAGGAAGCTGGGGAGGATGACCAGGATGATGATGAGCTAACCAGGTTTTTTAAAGGTGGTAAGAAGCGCAAAAAGTTTGAGCACACCCCTGAGGAGATTGCCATGTTTGTTGAACAATTTATGGCAAAGCTGGATGTTGCAGCAGAGACAGATGCTGATCTTAACTGTGCATCCAAGCCTGCAATTGAAAAACTGAAGATGCTTCCAGAGCTCATGCATGTGCTTGAGAAGTAAGTCACATACATTCTTTCTTTTCTTGCTAAGATGGGGCATGGTACTACTAATGCCAGGACATGTCCATAAAGATGTCAGGTTTAGTAAAAGGGAATGTTGTGTTAAAATGTTTGTTGTGGCTTGCAGACGGCAACTGCAGCAGGAATTCTTAGACCGAGGAGTTCTCTCTTCACTCAAGAACTGGCTTGAGCCACTTCCAGATGGTTCATTACCAAACATCAACATTCGCACTGGCATTCTTAAGCTGCTGACTGATGTAAGTTAGTTTATTCAATTTGACCAGTGCATTTGAAGTTCCAACATTGTCTCACTGCAATCGTGTCAGAGTTATGAAGGTCACATGCTTTGAATTTGGTGGAATTCACCTTTTCAATCAGGAGTCACACCTTACCATATGGCTGTCATAAACAAGATTCTAGTGACTCTGACTTGAAGATCAGATTCCCAGAGCTCTCAGCATTTACTTAGAGGTTGTCATGAATCCCTACAGTAAGTTAAGCAGCTTAGATGATATATGAATCAGTTAAGTTGTCAAACATCCAATTAAGGTTTTCTGGCATGGGTGAGCTGGAACCAACCCTCACCCTGATGGGAAATGACCCTCAAGGTTTACTTGCTAGGCAGGTCATTTTGTGTCATGATTTGTTTCTGGTTCTTTCCTTTGATCATTTGCTTTCTGAAGTCTGATAGTGGATTATGAATCTTGAAAGAGAGCCCTGTGCTGAGGTGATTGATTGGGGCAGCTGCCAATTGATGTGGAGGTTTATGAGAGGCGTGAGCAGCTCAAGAAGAGTGGCCTTGGAAAGGTAGTGGCAACACCCTGCTTCTTCTTTTGTAGGGCATGTGTGTTGCCTCATAACCATCATGGTGGATCACTGTAAATTCAAGGAACGAAGCACCAGGGTTTGCTGGCTGGCAAACAAGCAATCAGAACATCCTGTTGGGGGGCAATACGCTGTATGTGGGTGTGAGTAGTTTTTCAAAGGACATCTGCAAAAATGGTATGGAAAAGTTAATTTGTGTGATACTTTTTAACAGATCATTTGTTCTGGTGGGAGACAGGTTGTCATGTTTTTGTCAAGGCTGCCAGAAGAGACACCCATCAACAAAAAGTTGGCCAGAGACCTTGTAGATAAGTGGGTAAGCAATTTGGCCATTTCAACAACTTTTAACGAGCTGTCTTCTTGAGGCCTTTTGCCAGTCTATGACTGTAATCACTTTGTGTTGATTTTGTACACAATCTGGTGATTTAAAAAATTACCTCTCATAAGGTCAGTCCTTCATGATGGCTTCATTGACTTCATTGTTTTTCTTTGTGTCCATATAGAGCCGTCCTCTTTTTCAGAAGAGTACACGGTATGAGGATCTACGGAGCTATGATGAGGAGAGGCCTCAGCCACAAAGAACTCCACTTAAAAAGTGAGTCAATCTGAACAATTAGTTATTGACCTGCAATGTCCAACCAAGCCCTTTCCATCAGTACAGGGGGTGTTAGTGGATTGTGCATACCTATGAGTAGTCACTCCTGATAACAAAGCAATGCTCAAATTGTGGGGTATCTAACATTGTTAGTTGTGTGTTCTACAGTCCTTTTATTGAAGAAGTACCAGTAGGAGGATTAGGAGACAAAAAAAAGATCATACTATCTTTGCATTGCCATGGTATGTTATATGTGATAGATGTCTCTGTTCCATGATACTGGTGTAAGATAGATCTTGTGTGACAGAGGTGTATCACCTATGTGATGCCTGCAGAAAGGTGTATCTTGTGTGAATCGGATCTGGTGTATCTTACATGAGGAGTTCGTTTTATGAGTTCTGTCTTGTCTGAAAAGCACATCTTGTGTGAAGTGGATCTGGTGTATCTTACAAGAGGAGTTTGTTTTATGAGTTCTGTCCTGTCTGAAAAGTACATCTTGTGTGAAGTGGATCTGGTGTATCTTACAAGAGGAATTTGTTTTATGAGTTCTTGTCTTGTCTTCTTGTTGTGCAGTTTTTCTGCAATCTCTAGATATACATAGTATAAGTTGTTTGCATCTTGAAGGCCTGATAATTTGTCAATGTTATGTTTTGTGGGAGTTTCATGTTGTTTATTTGACAATTGGTGTGATAGTTGCAAAATAGGGGATCATATCTTCTGTCTTGTGGCTGATGAAGAGATGGATTTGGTATAATCAGTACTGCAGTAAGACATAACTCAAGTGAGATATGCTTGTGTGTGGTGTCCATTCTACATGTAAGATGACTTTATTATTAGAATTTTATCAGCTCAAGCATTTGGTATTTTGGATAGTCCAGTCATAAAGATCTTGCTTGCTGGCCTGATTGAGGAATGTCTGATTAGCCAAAGTTCTATATTACTGTCAGTTTGAGTCAATCTCACAATCCTTGACTGTATGAGCAGGCCTGCTTCAAGGCCAAGACTCATGGATTCAAGACCAGGAGATGACCTGGATATGCTGCATGAATCAGAGTAAGTCTTCCTGTGACTAGCCAAATTTCCACATATGGTTGCTATCTCTGATTCAGTTATCTTTGCATGCATGCTAGCAGGATCTTTCAGCTGATGAGATTGATATTATTTGTTCAGTGTTTATTTCTAGGGTTAGGATGCCTTGTTAACGAAGCAATCACCTCAGCTTGTATACATGGTGTTAAAATGCAGGGAGCTCAGGCCAGGGGACGTTGGCTACCGGCAACATGCCTCCAGACCAGAAGCACTCCCTCTTGATTTTGTAAGGCGACCTGAGTCAAAGGTGGATCCTGAAGTAGCTCGTAATCGTGCTAGGCAGCAGCGTCAAGATGAACGGCGGATGAAGGTCAATGAATATTGCTTCCCATTTCATGTCAAATTTTCATTTTTCCCCCTGTTATTCCACCATCACAAGCAAGACCCCTGAAATAACTATCATGCCAGTACTGTAAATTTCAGGACAATTGGTATTTGAGTACTACCAACTCTTTTGTTACTATACTAATTGCAGCAGTGAACTACAATAGAAGGATGATTCAAGTGCTGTTGAAGTCCAGCCTCTAATCTAATTTTGTTACTTATTGTGAATTTTGGGAGCCTTTAACACTCTTGTTTTCTTATGTATGATTTTGATCTGAGAGTTCACCATACCATAAAGACATAAGGATCAAGTCTTCTTGTAGAGCTGAGTTTTTTGTGCATGCTAACTTGTCGGTGGTCTTTATGTCAACTTTTGGTGATTGCAGATGAATAAGAAGCTTCAGCATTTGAAAACAACAAAGAAGAGCTTGCAAGCATCAAGGATCAGTGTTGAAGGCCGGGGTGTTGTTCATTTCTGAGCAGAGATTGCTACCACTCACCAAAATCCAGTCAACTATAAGCCTTTGTACATGACATGTAATCAACCAAGTTCAATCCTTGAGAGTGATTGATTCCTCTTGGGCAATAGACCCTGCAGGCAACAGTAATTTCGTTGTGCTGGTGGCTCTGGCAGGCAACAATTTTCCATGGACATTTCATCTCACATTGTTAGGTCAATGTTGGCAGCAGCCAAAGTTTGGAGCTTCATCAATGGCCTTTGCCAGAAAACTGCACCAAAATTTATTCTGGATAGTTGAACTACTTTCCTTGTAGTGTGCACTGGAATCTCAATCTGTGGTATTCTACTTAAGAATATTTATGATGGCACCTGGGAGGGTTTTATTACAACCCAGGATAATATTTCTCAGCATAGTGATCAGCTTCTGCAACTGGTCATGTTTGCTTTCCAATAACCCATGAATAAGACCATGGTTCTTGAGGAAAGGCCATTGGTCCATACAGGGTCATGCAGCTTTATAAAAAATTTATGACAAAATGGGGAAAAGACTGCCTCAATGCTTTTTTATTGACTTGTTTTCTTCATTCCATTTGCATGTGGATTTTCTTCACTTGTGCCTCAACTCCTTGCTTGTTATTTTGAAAGGTTTCAATGCCCTTGAAGCTCTTCTACTCACCCTAGTGGCTCACTGGGAGGCAGAATGTGCTCTAGGGCCGCTTTCTCTAGTGCATAATGTACAGGGGAAGACTTGCTCCCATAATATGAGGGTCCTAGCCTTGGGGGTGATAGCCCAAGGGCATAGGCCTGAAAATTATGGGAGACCCATGGGAACAGACCTTCACTAGCCTAAAGTACCAAAGGTTTTTTGTTTGAATGGTGGAAGGTTTGCATGTGACCAGTGGAAGGTCCCTTCAATTGACCAAAGCATCTTTCATGTGGGAAGGTGCTTTCAAATACAAAGACAAAATCCTTGGGTTGTACAGTGGTTGGTAGAATAAGATTTTCTCAAGAAGACTAAAAATTGGATTGCATGTTAGGTTGCCTAATTGCTCTCTTGGATTTGTCTCAATTCCACTTGAGAATCAGGCCATAAATATGGCCAATTTGGCCTCGTTATTTACATATAGGGTAAGTCTTCTTCCCAAAGGACTTCCTAGAGTGAGGTCCCCAAGTCTAGTTAGTCCCATGGCAAAAGGACATTCACTATAGAGGCTACAAGTTTGTTCCCCCATTTAGATTGACAATGTTGTTAGGTTGTCGTAAACTCCCTTGGATGAATCCACAACATTTACTTGCACGTGTCATGAATCAAGGCCTAATGCACATATTACACATTCTACCATTTTAATGCATGAAGTTATCAAATAAGTGTCATTGGTGAGGTATATACAAAAACATGAAGCTGCTACACGTTTTACCAAATTCATTGATGTGAAGGCATGTTGTTATGACCTTAATTTGAGCTCATGATCAAGTCCCTGGAATGACAAAGAAATGGTTTCTGATGATGAAAGCAAATTGAATGTTTGATAATTGATTGGGTCAATTGCAATTTTGAAACAAGTTAAGGGCTAAAGAAAGTTGACCTTACAATAACACAGGAGAAAGCATGTGGGGGTGTCGAAGGGAAACATTCACACATGACTCTTACCATGAGTTCCCACATTGAAGTATCAAATTGGTTTAGAAGTTTAGATGACCAAAGTAAGATTTGAAATCAAACCTTGTTTGAATTGTATGATCTTTAAATCTTTGGAAAGATCTCAAAGGGTGCTATTTGAAGTGGGTCACATCCCCAAAAAAACTTGTTTCTGCATAGGTATGAATAATTAAAGGGCTTCAATACAAATTACCTTGAAAGAGAGTCCACCCATTCAAATTTTGATTTGGAAGGAACAATTCATGATCAATTGAACAGCTTCACATGATGTTGGAGGGCCCTCAGCAAGGGTTGCGAGAGCATTCATAGTGAGAGCCCTCTAGCAAATCCAATGTCCATTGTTTAGTTTCTCTCCCATCCTCACCCATGAACCTGAAAAGATGGACTATACAAAATGAGAGGCTATTTAACACTCACAACCTGACCTGAGCCAATCATTGTAGTTGGTTAATGAGAAACATTCATTTATTGCTGAGAGACACTCATTTCCTGCTACAGGTGCTCTTGCTTGGCCAGGGTGAACCAGCACCCATGTTGGCACCATCACCTTTTGGAGAGAGGCCTCTCAGTGGCCATATTAAGCTAGAAAAAGTGTTGGACTTGAACTTGGACACCCTGATTTAGTTTAAGCATCGGATATTTGTAATCTTTATAAATAAGTGATTCATGTCACCCTGTGTTCAGATTATTGAATTAATTTTAAAACAAGAGAGCTTTCAACACCTCAAGTTAAACTTTACTAATTTTCAACACATACTAAATCTTAATTTCTTACAACTTTTTTATAATTTTATTTATTTATTGGCTGATGATGATGCCCTGTGTTAAAGAAAAATGTTGAAGACTAGAATTAAAGGAGCTTTTAAAAAACAATTCAAAAATTAGTAAACTAGTTTTGGGTGATGCTCCTGACACGTGTTAAAGGAGAATGTTGAAGACTAGGATTTCGATGAGCTTTTTTTAATTGATGAGATCACCATTAATGATCAAGCCTGTTATGGCTTCAAGTTTTGTGTTATTTTAAGATAGCATTTTTTGGAGTTTCATATTATGTACTTGTTTTGTCAAGTTAATTTTATATAATTATTTATGAAATTTCATGAGATTACAAAATTTGTGTGTTTTCACTTGAAGACATATGGATATAATAATTATTGTGTTTCACATTTGTCAATTTGAAAATTTCATCAGATTAGGCAATGTTGTCTTGCAAATTTTCTAAAACTTTCGACATTTTTTCTGTGAAATTTATGAAAATTTTCAACATCTTGATTTTTAATTAATTTTCATCGAATCTGACCACAGGGTAGCACCTAAATGGATTTTGAGATTTTTACCATGGCACCATCATGGGTGCTAGTTCACCCAAGGCCTCTTTTGCAGGGCACTGCCAACATGTGCTTTATTCACTAATAGTAGCCCAAAGACGATTCAGAGCATTTTTCTCCAAATCTTCATCCAAAATGTACTGTAAAGGACAATTTACTGCCGAGGTTTGGCATGCTCTAAGAAATTGGTGCTGCGTGTCTCAATTGGTTAACATCAATGCTCAATTTTGAAGTATCACTTGAGACTTGTGAGAATTATGAAACATCAAAGTTGCGAAAATTGAAGTGTTTCAATTTTGAAAATAAGGTGTCCAGGAATTCCAACTATTTCAATGTAGTCCCCATTGGGAGTTACATTATAAAGAGAGCATCAAGTACAACAAACTGGGAAGAAGCAGCTCACAATCTCAAAATTCTAGGGTTTCAGCTGAGGATTTCCACCACCTTTTAACGGGTTTAGGAAGTAAGAACCCTGCAGTTGATGATTCCAGGGTTACCCTACATAGAGCACCCTGCCTGATTTTATTTTATTTTCACTTTTTTTTTAGTGATACTTGCCGTATATCCACCGGGTATCATGGGAACAAATTACAAAGGCATGATTTGTTTAGCTTGCTGTACAAGCAAGCATCCAAGCTGAAGGGACACAGACTAGATGTCCAGGAAGGGCAAACAACAATGAGCTGATTGCAAATTTGAGACCTTGGACACACAAAATTGTAAACAACTGATTAGAAATTGGCTCTTTGTACACATAAAACAACATATACTTCATTGCAAATTTGACCCCTTGTGCACATATAAATAAATAAACTAGCAAGTTCTTCTAGGCTAGACACTGAAACAACAAACAATTCAATTATAACGTGGGCACAAGAACAAATGAAATAGATCACACATTTTTTCACTGGGCAACAACAAGGCAAGAGCGAATTCCTACATAGCTTAGCAATCCTACAGTAAGAGCAATTTTGGAGTTTGTGAAAAACCAAAGCTTTTAATTTTCCTAAGCATGATGTCATATTTATTAGGAGGTTTGTTGGAGGAATTTCGACCTTTTTTTAGAGACTTTTCCCTATTGTCATTGTGTTGAGATAGGGAGCAAAATTAATCCTTATCACAAGTGGGATAAAAAAGGAAATAAAAGTAGTTTTTGCAACATTTGGGATCAAACAAGAAGTAAAAAAGCTTGAAGAAATAAGAAGAATGCATAATTGGGGCAATATGAGCGGCATACCAAAATTAATGTAACACAATCAAGTACTCAAATACATGTACTATTGTTGGGTCCAGAATTCAATAATTCTATAAGTGCCACCAAGTTTTAGGAGCAACAAGAATCATATAATTTCCTTTCTTCCACCATGTCACATCTTGAAATACACTCTCTCACTACTCAACTTAAGTTGAGAAGAGTTTGTTAATTTTCATGAATTAATTTTTTTTGTTAGGAAATGGAACCTATGCAATTGTAAACTACTCATATCTAACACATTTTTTATTTTTTTGTCCTTCTATAATAAACATTAATATGCTTTACTTGTAGGACTTGAACGAATGCCCCTTAATGCTTGGAGGTTGGGACTAGGAAGAACAAGGCTAATATGAGTCAACCAATGCAAAAGGAGGCCTTGAAGGTTGTATCATGATGTATTGGGGGTAGATTGCCTTGCAACATGTTTCAATGTGCTAAGAAAATGGCAAAGTGGGGTTTTAGATCAATGTTATGAAGACCTGAAAAATCAATAACCCCAACTTGTGACCCTATCAACACAAGAGAGGGGGCAATCCAACCTACCACAACAACACAAGGAATAATAGCCCCATCTTACCACAATAACACAAACAATTCAACTAGGACTAATATACCACCTACTACAATGGCAAATTAATACATCAATAACTAGAAAATGTCATGAATGCAAGCATAACAAGTTGATATGAAGTTTCAAAAATAAATCCAATGCCAATATCAAGCTAATATTTAAGATGAACCTTTCAATTTTCTATCATTCTAGTTAGTCGACTAGTCCATAATTTTGAACTTAAAAATTCCATTACTACTAGCATATGAACTTTTTATCAATAAACAACTACAAAAATATCTTCATATTAAAGTTGTTAGTTTACATTCAACTTCTAATTAATAGATTTTTAAATCTACTATTCACCATATGCCTTTGAACAAGGGGTACCCAATAAAAAATACCATTGTGACACCAAAAGTGAACCACCATACCTTGCATTCACCCTTATGTGAAGTGGTAAATCTTTTTGGCATCACCCATTCTAACAAATATCCATAGACACTTTGTAACTACTTTAGTTGTAATGTGAATAGGTGAGCATCATTAATATGATTAAGTACACCAACCGATTTTGCTTAGTTGGGCAATCTATTCAATGCATATGCCATTAAATGGGATCTACTAGGCTTATAAACAATCTTGAAGTCATACTCCAAAAATAACAATAACCATTTAGCTATTTGTCCTAAAACCTATGGCTTGTTAACTAAGTACACAAAGGCCATGTGGTCAACATAAAATACAAACTGGTTACCCAATAAATAATGTTTAAATGTATGTAGGGCATAGACCATAGCTAAGGCTTCCCTTTTAGTAACAGTGTAATTTGTTTCAATTGAGTTTAATAATCTAGAAGCATACATAACTAGTTGATCAAACTTACCAGTTGGGTTTTGTGCAAATATGGCTCCTACTACTAGTGGAAATGCTTTTGTATGAACATGAAATTCAAGCTCCCAATTTGGATTGATCAAAATAGAGACTTATACATATTGGTTCTTAATCTCCTTCCAAGAATTTTTGCATTCTTCTATCCATTCGACAACTTCAATTTTTTTTAACAACTTGGTGAGTAGTGACATATTTGAAGCAACTTTTTTGATAAAACACATGCAAAATTGTGCCATCCCATTAAACACTTGAATTTCTTGGGGATAGTTGTTACCAGCGTGTTTATTAAAACATTGAAACATTTTTAGAATCCATGACTTTGCCTTCTTTAAACATTATGAAACCTAGGATAGTTTTTTAAACCACCATGAATACACACTTGTTTGGGTTCAAACTAATACCAAACTCTTTACACTTAAAAAAACACTTTCTATGTTTTTCAAAATGTGTTGACATGTCATTAAAAACTATAAAGTTATTAAGGAAAAATCTTCATGAATAGAACAATGTATTCATGAAATGCTTTGGTAATGACCCTTTGATAAGTGGGTGGTTCAATTTTGACACCAAATGGCATCACAACCCACACAAAAGCCCCTTAGTCTATCACAAAGGCAATTTTGTGCTAATCTTTATGAACAATTGATATTTAATGATATTTTGAAAACTCATTTAGAACAATGTACACTTCATGCCCAACAATCATGTTAATAACCTCATCAATGAAAGGAAATGAATAAGGGTCCTTCTTTGTTGTTGCATTGAGCTTCCTAAAATTGACACAAATTCTCAACTTCCCATTCTTCTTAGGAACAACCACTATTGGTAATAGCTAGGTTGCTTCTTCAACTAGTTTGATGAAAGCAACAAGAAATAATTTGTTTATGTCTTGTTTGATGATGGCAATGTAATTAGGATTCAACTAATACCTTGCTTGATGAGTAAATGACTATGGTGTCAAGTTCAATCTTGTGTTGAACAATTTGTGATTGATGGAATATCTTTTAAGTCTTTGTATGTCCACATGAAAACATCTTTGAATTTTTTTTAAAGCTTAATTAACTGCTATGTGATAATCGGTTCAAGTGAAGCATTCACTTTTACCTATTACACATTATCTTTGGTGCCCAAATTGACTTTGGTTAATTATTCTTCCATAGTTATTGTCCAACCAACTATGGTTAAATCTTGTATTCACTCCCAAGCAGGTATTTCATTAATGATCATCTCCCATTTCTAGATCGAAAAAGGTTTTAGGCAAATGTTGTTTGATAGTATCATATAAGGTGGTATAGCTAGGTTAATAGCTAAAACACATACCGATTCAACAGGTTGTTTTGGAACCTATTATGCTACCCTAAGATTTGGTATGTAATCTATTTTGGAAATTACCAATTTAGTATGGGTAGGTATTGCTATGGTTCTTATTGAAAATAGGTCCAATTTTGTGGTAAACATCACATCTTCCTCTTCATTAGATATTTTAGAATGGAAATCATAAAATAATAAAACTTATGGTCATTTGGTTTGAACACCAAGTTTCTTGGTAACATGTATCATTATCACTATACATGTTCCTTATATAGTAACATTGTTAATTCCTTAATCGTGGGATACTTTTACATCTTTCAACCATAGGCATCCTAACAACATTGAGTAACTAAAATCTATGACATTACTATTGATGATAGTAAATGTGATTATGTAAAGAATTCCATGAACAAATATCTTTAGATCCTTAATAAGACCAAGTGGTTTGACTATGGTTTAATTTTCCATACGCAGATTGTATGGTGCTAGATTGGGTTTTGACAAACCTAATTATATTTTCAAGTTCTTGATAATGATATTGACTTTAGAACCTCCATCAATTAGAACATCATCCATGAAGTCCTTACCAACTTGAATTTGAATCACTGCCATATGATGATCAATGGCCATTGTTGCACATGTAGGTTTAAGATGAACACGTTTAGGTTCCACCGGTTGAACAAACTTAGCTAGTGTGAAAATGTACCACCTGATGTTTGGCACAATCCTCAAGAGTTGTCCCAAGTTGATCACATACTTGGTTTCCAAAACTTGAGTGTTGATGTTTCTCAAAATCTCTTCCAAAATCTTCTCTAGTATTGTTGTTTATGCAATCAAATGAATAGGTTGCTTGTTAGTTTAATACCAAAATTTTCCATAGTTTGAACATGTTAGCAAATGTTTAACTGTAGTATAATTGACTATTGGTTGTGCAACTAGTTTGGATTCTAGTTTTGATTACCTATTTAATACATTTGTTTAGAATATTGGCACAATAGTTATTTATATGAGATTATAAAGTTTTATATAAGAATAAACTTCCTAGAATTTGTCACTTTTCCAGTTTAAATCCTTTGTAGTTGGTTTAATAAAAATAGGAAGTGTAACTTTCAAACACATTTCAAACATGTCCCTCAACTACTTCAAATTGAATAAGATTTGGAAACATATATGACCTTCTTACAAGCTATTAATTAAGTTATAATGGAGATCATGTGAATGTTGTTTTTATGTACACAAATTACCAATCTAAGTAGGGCACCTCAGTTCAATCATGTTGTAGTATGTAAAGTGTAAATTTAAATATTGAATGAATTTTGCCAATGACAAAAGTAAAAAGAGGGTTAGCTATGAGGGACATAGAACACAAAAAAAGTTGATGGGGACTTCTACAAGATGATTGTAAGTTCATAAACCTTAACAACCTATTTTTTTGGTCATAACTTTTGTGAACCTTGATTAAATAAATAAAGAGGCTGATATTATTGGCCAACACACATTTGTTCTCCAAGTATGTATGTCTCATGATTACCACATTCAACTTTAGACCTACCTTATTGCACATCTTATTGCTACCACACCTTGTTTCACATAAGCAATATGTCATTAGTAATGTGGGCTTGTGATGAAAAATCAATTTTCTTCCTTTGGTAGGTTGATGCTTACGAAGCACAAAAACAAGAGCTTGTTATTGAAAATGCATAATTTTGAAAATTGTTAAGATCAATGTAGGTGTGTTCTAATTAGTAAAACCTTAACTATCCACATACATGTTGCAAAAGGGAACATCCATTTCTCCAAATACTAAAAAATGTGACTAAATGATATCCTATATTTTTGTTTTCATGTTGTCATGGCATGACTGTCAAGTTAATCTTCATGCAAATATCAAGAAATCTTCAAAATAACTTTGTAAGAAATAAAAAATTATCAAAATGCAAAACACGTTTAGAAAACCACTAAAATTAGTATAAGTCCAAACCTAAAATTAAAAAACAAAACAATTCTCGATGAAATTAGAGATCATAAATGTGATTGTTTATAATTCCGATGCAGTGCGTGGTGGCCAAATGTTAAAGGTGTTTACTATTCCCTTTAATTATCTAATTTTATTTTTATGTTTTTAATTCAAATTTGCAAAAAGAAAATCAACATTTATGTTTAATTCAAATATGAAACCATGAAAAACAAGAACACAAAGGTGAAGATGTTTATTCACGAAGGCAAGAACAAATATGAGATGAATTCCTCAAAATTAGATTAGATATATTACTAAAACCTCAAAATTACAACTTAAAGTTTTTTTTTAAAAAAAAAGTCGAAATCCTTCATCATCTTTAAATCCTCTTATTTATACTTAACAAAACATTGTTTTAAGTTAAATATTCATTAGTCGATACAACAATCAACTAATTCAAAATCAAACTGTAGCAATTATTGGCTGTAGGTTTAACAAAAATATGTTTTGTGAACATCCTGTTATGTTAACAAACTGGTTACTGGTTAACTTAACATATCGACTAACTTAAGGACTTGTTACCAGTTATAATATGAAACATGTTATCCAATAATAACTATAACAATTATCAAAATAACATTACATCACTGGTCACCAGTTGATAACAATTGGTTACTATATACATAAAATGAAAAATTAAGTTAACACCTTTGCATTCCCATGATGTTTTATTTCACACAAAATAATAAAAAATAAGAAAGATCCAAAATTGTTCAATCATCAGCCAATGATCAGTGATGAGCAATTTTGCCCTAACATAATATATCTACTAGGTATATTAATTACCATAATTTATAATAATTAATGTGATAATATTAACTATTAATTTGGAATCTAAATATTGATGTATAATATAATAATAATAATATGATAACTTTTGGAGTTGTAATTAATAATATGATAGGTTAATTAATTAATTATTATCATTAGTTACTAATAATAAAAAGTAAATAATTGGTTAGTTGCACAAAAATCCAATATAATAGTTGTAAAATAATTGCAAAAAAGTTGTTAATGAATGTTTCATTTATTTCAATTGTATTATAGTTGTCACATATGATTCTTATGCAACAAAGTCAAACATGGTTAACCAAAATCATATATACGGTGTGTACATTCATTTGTATGGCGGTTCATGTTGGGACTAATATGTAACTACATTCAAATTATGATATTTTCATGAGATAGTTGCAATGTAATTGCAAATGAGTTGTTTCAAAGCTCTAGTTGCAAACTAGTGAAGTTTTTGTAGACACAATTTCTCATAGTGACATTTAAAGGTTAAGGAAGATAGTTTGCTTGTTTTGTTTCTCAAGCAATTTCAAATCTCCCAAACCATGTGTCCCCCACAACATTTTTGGTACCATTGGAAAATCCTTGATAAGTAGACCTATAATTCAAGAGTTATTGAATATTGAGCCAAAAATTCAATAAAAATTCAATAAAATCAAAATTTAAAAAATTGAAAAATTAGGGCACATTCTTGCTATTGTTGAAATATTTTCAATGAGGAGGATTCTATGGAGGTGATTTTGTAATTTCTAGACCAAAAGAAGAAATTGAATTTAGAATAATTATTGTCAAAGAAAATTAATTTAAAATTTAAAATAATTTATTCACAATTGGGCTCTATGGCTAGGGTCTTGTTTACACTTGAAATAATTACACAATATTATTCACATTTAAGTTGATGGCACAAGTCACATGAATATATAGACGACATTTTCGTATCTTGTTTCTCATTGTACCCTAATAATTGTGATACGAGTTGCAACAACCTTGCTTCTTTCTTGTCAATTTCAAAAAATATTTGACATTCTTTTTAATGACCTTGTTTTCTCAACACACTCATCTTAGTAAATGTGTTGGTGTTCTCATCTTAAGAGTATTTGTTTCTTTGTTGTGGGCATTTCTCACAAATATCCCTTGAGTTGCCTACAAATTCTTTTCAACTTTTCTTCCATTCTTGACATCAAATGCCTCCACGTACAAGATCACAAATAAAACATTTAAAAAAATACAATCTTACACTACAAAATATGCTTATTCATAATCAAAATCTTATGTTGGATTGTTTGATTTGTTGCACAACCCTAGTAAAATATTTGACAATAAGTTAGAACAATCCTAATCTTTTAAACGCACTTTCAATTAACAAAAAATTGAAAGCAAGTTTGGTGGAAATTTATCATTTCCCTCATTTGAATATAATGAACTCATTTACATGAACAATCTATCAATTGTTTCAAAAGAAAAAAATTGTACAAACTCACACTCTTGAATTTTAGTTGATTTGTACACAAGCACATGTCCATGGAGTTAATTTACATTAAATAAGAAAAAAAACAAAAGAAGTTTTCATTTCTCATCCATTAAACACCCTAATGAATTATCATGAATGGGGAGGATGTGCCTCCAATGGGACATGGGCTTCAATATATTCATGTTTTCAATAAAATATGCTTGAAATTATAGAGGTGTTGGGGGACAAAGGTATTCCTTGTTGAATGCTATAAAGCACTAGCGTGGAAAGTGGGATGTTCAAAGTTCAAAGCTTGTTTGTCAACATATTCCTCACTTGTGAATTTGTGACACCTTGGAACAAAAAGAGCCAATGAACCATTCTAAACGAGAGACATGAGGTCCACTCTTTATCCCCTTCAATTGCGCAAGCCCAACTTTTGCATCTAGCTAGGGATCATTGTGCTTCACATGCAAAACATGTCTATACCTTTCTACACATCGAACTTGTGTTCACTCAATTGGACATACCATTTCATGGTTCTCAAATTAAATATGTAATGAAAAATGAATTTGAATTTTCACTTGTTTAAAATGGCTAGCATTTTAAGATGGGAAAAAAAAGAAAGAAAAAATCATTGCTCAATTATCAAGTTTATTTCCACCTTTAAAGCTACTACCATTTTTTCATGTTTTTTTTATTTTTAAAATATAAGAAAACACAATTTTATTACTAATATATGAAAGCAATGTGATTGTTTATGCTACCTCAAAAGAGTTGGGAGCACTATTATTAGATCGTTTCCACATTTTGGACAATATATTCATTTAATAGGAAATGATATCCTTCTCCATTTTGATGGCCTAGATCCAATTGAACCTTTCACTAACTATTTCCAACATGAATTTGCATGAGCTACTAACTACATCTCTATATTAATCTAGACTATTTGGTTACATATGGGTTCCCATTAGGGTTCACATAGATAATTGGTTTTTGTCCTTTTAGTCATTTAGTGAGTTTCCTTAAGAAGACATTAAGACAAATCTAGTTTTGATGTGTTTATGTTCATATAATTTTATGACTTGGGAATTTTATTTTTTCTTCTTCCCCCATTTTGAAAAAGTGGAAAAATTTTGCTGAATTTTTTCCCCCAAAATTTTCTCAAATTTTTGGTTCAAATTAGGGAAAAAATTGGGGAAAATAATTCAGCCAAATGGAATACACTTTTAACACCATGTGTAGTGTAGAGAGCGTGTATTTTATTTCTTTACAAGTTGTGCTTTGGTGACATTTTTCTTTCCCCCCCTAGTGATTTTGAGAGCTACCTGAACAAAAGCCATAAAATGCCCACCAATGATTTTATTTCAGTTTTGTGATGTAGCATCATTAGGGCATTGCCCCAAGACGAAAAAAATTGTGCCACAAGTTCACAATTTTGTGAAATTTTTTAGGGTAAATTTCCCAAAAATTGGTGAAGATTTTTTTTTTAAAGACATCATTGTTTTCACTGTTTTGAAAATCAGTGAAATTTACATTCAATTTGCCAGGACACGAAAACTGGATTGATTTTAGCCTGGATTTTGCATAAGTTACTTTGGTGGCTTCTCTCCCCCCCCCCACCCCCCCCCCCCCCCCCCCCTCTTTATTTATTTCTATTTTATAATATTTTATTTTTTTTTTTTTTTTTTTTTTTTTAATTAAATTAAAAAACCCTCCCTTTTTTATTTTTTTTTTTTTTGTTTAAAAAAAAAACACAAAATTTTTTTTTTCTTTGTTTTTATTTTTTTC